>ERZ802830.2259-NODE-2259-length-17649-cov-28.3129_pt1 | contig 17649 bp, 26 predicted proteins | sample MGYA00345654_ERZ802830 | MGnify/ENA primary metagenome ERZ802830 (study PRJEB30503, sample SAMEA104212375) | marine metagenome | biome: Westerlies Biome; feature: [SRF] surface water layer (ENVO:00010504) within the epipelagic zone...; material: water...
TATCCAGTTCCGCGCACTTAGTGCTACCGGCTCAGCTCACGGATTGGCCGGATCAAGGCTTGGCCTTTGATGTTGCCGTACACTTCGGAACGCTGCTCGCTGTTATTGCCTACTTTCGGCAAGATCTGCTGCAGATGCTAGCAGCAATTACCCGGACACCGGCGTTGCTGTCCAACATTGGGTGGAGGCCCACCCTGCTGCAAACGGCAGCTCACGACGAGCACCTTGATTTGATCTTCAAGCTTACGCTGGCGACACTGCCGGTGGTGGTGGTGGGTTTTGCCTCCAAGGACATCATCGAGACACATCTGCGCACGCTGAGCGTTATTGCAACGACCACAATCCTATTTGCCGTGGTTTTATGGATTGCGGACCGACGCCCGGGCGGCCGCAGCCTCATTAGATGGTCTGATACCGCTTGGATTGGATTGGCGCAAACTCTCGCCCTAGTCCCTGGTACATCGCGCTCTGGTATCACGATTGCCGTTGCGCTATTGGTGGGCTTGAATCGAGTCGCTGCCGCGCGCTTTTCGTTCTTGTTAGCCATACCCACCATTGCAGGCGCGCAATTGCTGCTGACGCTAGACCTGATGTCTGAAGGAAGCTCCGTCGATCTGGCGCACATCGCCGCCGGCGGCCTGATAGCCTTTGCCAGCGCCTATTTCAGCATTCACTTTTTTATCCGATTGCTTGATCGCTTCGGCATGATGCCCTATGTGATCTATCGACTGGCGCTGGGCAGCGTTTTGTTTTGGATCGTCGCCGGCGCCTAGAGCAAGTTGTCTAGAACGGGATATCGTCCTCAAAATCGTCGTCAGAAAGGCTAGCGCCAGCTCCCGCAGCCGCTGCGCCCGCAGCGGGGCCAGCATTTTGCGGTGCACCAAAACCACTGGGGGGGCTGGCAAAACTGTCACTAGGCGCCGAACCGCCACCAAAGCCGCTGTCGCCCATGCTGCCTCGGCTGTCGAGCATCTGCAGTTCGCGGGCGTTGATTTCGGTACGGTACTTCTTTTCGCCGTTGGCTTCCCAGCTGGAGGTGCGCAAGCTACCTTCAATATAAACCTTTGAGCCTTTGCGCAAATACTCGCCTGCAATTTCGGCCAATCGCGCAAAACACACCACGTTGTGCCACTCGGTTCGTTCTTGTTGCTCACCGCTGGTGCGGTCTTTCCAGCTCTCAGAGGTTGCAATGCTAAACCGCGTCACGGCGCTGCCATTTTGCGCGTAGCGGGTTTCTGGATCGCGGCCCAAGTTGCCAATCAGCATGACCTTGTTGATGCCTCTCGCCATTGTTATCTCCGAAAAAGTGTTCGACACCGTAGTGTAGTGCAAAGCCGAAGACCACCCAATCGCAAATATGCTTTGTTGAATGTGCGCTATTGCCCGCGAGACACTAATGTCTGGCTTACACGGTGTCCGCCACCTTGCTGCGCTTGCACGATCAAGCTATGTTGCCACTCCTCTTCTGCCACGAGTACCCACGCCTTGGATACGATTGCTGTCCGCGGTGCACGCACCCATAACCTAAAAAATATCGACCTCGACATACCGCGGGATAAGCTTGTCATCATTACCGGACTGTCTGGCTCAGGTAAATCATCCTTGGCTTTCGACACCCTCTATGCGGAAGGCCAGCGACGTTATGTGGAGTCTCTGTCGGCCTATGCTAGGCAGTTCTTATCGATGATGGAAAAGCCCGATGTGGATCTCATCGAGGGTTTATCGCCAGCCATTTCTATTGAGCAAAAATCCACCTCCCACAACCCGCGCTCAACCGTAGGAACCATTACCGAGATTTACGACTACCTGCGCCTGCTTTTCGCCCGCGTTGGCGAACCGCGCTGTCCCACTCACGATTTGCCGCTCGATGCCCAGACGGTGAGTCAGATGGTGGATCAGGTCATACAGGGCATGCCCGATCAGCGCATCATGGTGCTGGCGCCGGTCATCAACGAACGCAAGGGCGAACACCTGCATGTGTTTCAGGAGCTTATTGGCAACGGTTTCGTGCGTGCACGCATAAACGGCTTGGTGGTGGATTTGGACGATGCGCCTGCCCTGGACAAAAACAAAAAGCACACCATTGAGGCAGTGGTTGATCGCGTTCGCGTGAAAGACGACATCGCTCAGCGCCTGGCGGAGAGTTTTGAAACCGCGCTGAATTTATCCGATGGCGTTGCCCATGTGATTGATATGGATGACGATGCATTGCCAGCGACCGTTTTCTCCGCGCGCTTTGCCTGCCCTACCTGCGGCTACTCGATTGCCGAACTTGAACCGAGAATGTTTTCTTTTAACAACCCAGCGGGCGCCTGCACCAGTTGCGACGGGCTCGGGGTGACGCAGTTCTTTGATCCTGACCTTGTGGTGGCTGATGACGAGCTGACCTTGGCAGAGGGTGCAATTCGAGGTTGGGACCGCCGCAACGTGTATTACTTCCACATGCTCAGCTCAATCGCCGAGCACTACGGTTTCGATGTAGAAGTGCCGTTCAACAAGCTCAGCAAAAAACACCGCGAAATCATCCTCAACGGTAGTGGTCGTCAGCGAATCGACTTCAGCTACGTCAATGATCGCGGCGATATCATCAAACGTACCCATCGGTTTGAAGGTGTCTTGCCCAATATGGCACGCCGCTTCCGCGAGACAGAATCCAGCATGGTGCGAGAAAACCTGCAAAAGTTCATGCGCGTAACCCATTGCCCGAGCTGTGCGGGAACCCGCCTGCGAGAGGAGTCGCGCCATGTCTTTGTAGGTAAAACCAACCTACCAAACATCACCGAGCAGTCTATTGCTGCAACCCTTGAACACTTCAACAAACTTAAGCTGCAGGGACAGCGCGCCACCATCGCCGACAAGATTCTCAAAGAGATCCAGGCGAGGCTGCAGTTCTTGGTGGATGTCGGGCTGAACTATCTGACACTAGATCGTAGTGCAGACACGCTGTCTGGCGGCGAGGCCCAACGGATTCGTTTAGCGAGTCAAATTGGCGCTGGGTTGGTTGGCGTTATGTACATACTCGATGAACCTTCTATTGGTCTGCATCAGCGCGACAACGAACGGCTACTGAAGACCCTCGAGCACCTGAGGAATTTGGGTAATACGGTAGTCGTTGTCGAGCACGACGAAGAGGCTATGCGGAAGGCCGATTATCTGATTGATATCGGCCCCGGCGCCGGAGTACATGGCGGCCAGGTGGTTGCTGCGGGTTGCTACGAAGATATCTTGGGCAACAAGAAATCTGTTACCGGGCAGTATTTGAGTGGCGCCAAACGAATTGCAGTACCGAAAAATCGCAACGCACCGGACCCAAAGAAAATGCTCAGCTTGACCGGCGCCACCGGCAACAACCTCGACAATGTGTCCTTGAGTATTCCATGCGGCCTGCTCACCTGCGTGACTGGCGTCTCGGGATCTGGCAAATCAACCCTGATTAATCACACGCTTTACCCAATTGCCGCGACCGCCCTGAACAAGGCCACAACGCTAAAGCCTCGGCCCTATGACGCTATTGAGGGACTTGAGCATTTGGACAAAGTGGTGGACATAGACCAGAGTCCCATCGGCAGGACCCCACGTTCAAACCCTGCCACCTACACCGGCTTGTTCACACCGATTCGAGAGCTGTTTGCGCAGGTACCCGAGGCACGTGCCCGAGGTTACAAACCGGGCCGCTTCAGCTTCAATGTGAAGGGTGGACGCTGTGAAGCGTGCCAGGGCGACGGCCTGATTAAGGTTGAGATGCATTTTTTGCCCGACATTTACGTGCCTTGCGATACCTGCTCGGGCAAGCGCTATAACCGGGAAACCCTGGATATTCGCTACAAGGGCAAGAACATCAACGAAGTGCTCGACATGACGGTGGAGGATGCAGCGGAGTTTTTCGCTCCCGTGCCCATGCTGGCACGCAAGCTCGAAACGCTGAAAGATGTTGGCCTTTCCTATATTCGTCTCGGTCAATCCGCCACAACCTTGTCTGGGGGAGAAGCCCAGCGCATCAAACTATCGAGAGAATTGTCGAAGCGAGATACCGGCAGCACTCTTTATATTCTCGATGAACCCACGACAGGGCTGCACTTTCACGATATTGCGCAGCTGCTAGATGTACTGCATCGACTCAGAGACGACGGCAATACCATTGTGGTGATTGAGCACAATTTAGACGTGATCAAAACCGCTGACTGGCTTGTAGATCTCGGCCCCGAGGGCGGTTCTGGTGGCGGTGAGATTATTGCGACAGGTACGCCTGAGCAGGTAGCGAAAATCAAGAAGTCTCATACGGGACGTTTTTTGAAAGAAACCCTTGCTTAACGTGGTGGGCTGCCCCACCAGAGCATCTCGCTAAGTCCGCGATCCTTGAGCAATTGGCGAAACTAACTGCTTGGCAAGCAAGCCCGCAGAGCACTCGTGCACAACTGCACGTTTTCTTGTCGCGCGGAGTAGCCCATCAATCCTATGCGCCAGACCTTGCCAGCGAAGGCACCAAGACCTGCGCCGATTTCGAGGTTAAATTGCTGCAGTAGCTGCTGGCGAACCGCGGCTTCATCAACGCCTTCAGGCACCTTGACGAGGTTTAGCTGTGGCAGGCGATAGGAAGCGTCGACTACGAACTCCAAACCGAGTCCGCTCAAGTTTTCATAAAGAGACGCATGCATGGTGCGATGCTTTTCCCATGACTGCTCTAGCCCTTCTTCTTTCACCATGAGCAGCGCTTCATGGAGGCCGTACATGGCATTCACTGGCGCGGTATGGTGATACGTGCGACCGCCGCCTTGACCCCCTTCCCAATAAGCCATGAGCAAGGAGACATCCAAAAACCAGCTTTGTACTGGTGTGTTGCGCGCCTTGACGCGGTCTGCCGCCGCTTGGCTGAACGTAATTAGGCTAATACCGGGAGGCGCTGATAGGCACTTCTGAGTGCCTGAGTAAGCGACGTCCGCTTGCCACTCGTCGACGTTTAACTCAACGCCCGCCAAGCCAGTCACCGAATCAACAATGGTTAGGCAGCCATGCTCTTTGGCCAAAGCGCAGAGCGTTTTCACATCACTGCAGACACCTGTAGATGTCTCTGCGTGCACGAAGCCCACAATTTTCGCATCTGGATTATCTTTCAGTGCGGCAAGCAGTTTTTCAGGATCGACTTGCGTGCCCCATTCGTCTTCTACGGTGACTAGCTCGCCACCCATTCGCCTGACGTTCTCTGCCATACGCATGCCGAAAACGCCGTTGATGCACACAATGGCTTTGTCACCCGGCTCTAGCAGGTTGGCATAGGCGGCTTCCATGGCCGCGGAGCCAGGTGCCGATAGGGGCAACGTGAGTAGGTTGGACGTGCGGAACGTGTACCGCATCAGGTCTTTGATATCTTCCATCAACCCAACGAATTCTGGGTCAAGATGGCCGATGGTCGCTTTCCCCATGGCCCCTAAAACGCGCGGATGAACATCAGACGGGCCGGGCCCCATCAAGGTGCGAGGCGTCGGGTGAAAGCTTGTATTCATAGGTGTTTAGCCGTCTTTCTTTTCTTCTTCGGAACTCGAATCATCCGTCTTGTCTTCCGCAGCGCTGTCGTCTGCCGCTTCGGCAGACGTTTCTTCGGTTGTTTCTTCTACTGCGGCTGCTTCTTCCACTGCTGCTTCTTCCACGGCAGCCTCTTCAGCGACGATTTCTTCAGCCGCTGTTTCCGCGACGGGCTCAACCGTCTCTTCTACCGTTTCTGCAGCTGCCGGCAGTGCCTGAGCGTTTGCGTAATCTTCATCCAATTCTTCAGCAATGATAGGTCGACCAACCAGCTCGATGTACGCCATGGGTGCAGCGTCGCCAGTGCGGAAGCCACACTTGAGGATCCGAGTGTAGCCACCGGGACGGTCTTGGTAACGCGGACCAAATTCTGTGAACAACTTACCAACTGCCGACTTGCTACGCATGCGTGAGAACGCCAGACGGCGGTTAGCGACAGAATCTTCCTTGGCTAGCGTGATCAGCGGCTCGACTACACGTCTGAGTTCCTTGGCCTTAGGCAGCGTCGTTTTGATCACTTCGCTCTCGATGAGCGAAGCAGCCATATTGCTGAACATCGCTTTGCGATGTGAGCTGTTTCGATTTAACTGTCTGCCACTCTTTCGATGACGCATTGTTCGTTCCTGTCGCTATTGTTTGCGTTTCACAACGCAATAATCGTGATCGTTTGTTAACCGATTTGGTCTAGAGGCGTCCACCGTGCAAATTTGCCGGGGGCCAGTTTTCTAGGCGCATACCCAAGGCCAATCCGCGTGACGCCAGTACGTCTTTGATTTCGGTCAAGGACTTCTTGCCTAGGTTTGGCGTCTTCAGCAGTTCGACTTCGGTGCGCTGAATCAGATCGCCGATGTAGTAGATGTTCTCGGCCTTCAGGCAGTTCGCTGATCGAACCGTTAGCTCCAGATCGTCCACAGGACGGATCAGAATCGGATCGACTTCGTCCTCTTTTTCTTCAACGATCTGCTCTTTTTCATTATCAAGATCGACGAAGACTGCCAACTGATGCTGCAGAATGGTTGCGGCGCGTCGAATGGATTCCTCAGGGTCGATGGTGCCGTTGGTCTCAAGATCAAGAACCAGCTTGTCGAGGTCGGTGCGCTGCTCGACACGTGTACTTTCAACGCTGTAGGACACTCGACGCATCGGGCTGTAGGAAGCGTCAAGGCGTAGCGTACCGATGGTACGGCTCTCTTCTTCTGGATCGGTGATGGAATCCACAGGTACGTAACCGCGCCCGCGGGTTACTCGTGCTTCAATGCGGATGGAGCCTTTTTCATTCAAGTTACAAACCACATGGTCGGGGTTCGCAATTTCGATATCTTCGGTGAGCTGAAAATCGCCTGCTACAACCGCTCCCGCACCATTCTTGCTGAGGGTAATGACACCCTCTTCTTGGTTGTGCATGACAATGCTGATGTCTTTCAAGTTGAGCAAAATGTCGATGACGTCTTCTTGCACGCCCTCAATGGTGCTGTACTCATGCAGCACACCATCGATTTGCACTTCCGTAATCGCGCAGCCCGGCATGGAGGACAGCAGAATGCGGCGCAGAGTGTTGCCTAACGTATGTCCGAACCCACGCTCCAGTGGCTCCAAGGTAACCTTGGCACTGAATGGGCTGTCGGATTGCACATTAATTTGTTGTGGTGTCAGAAAATCATTAACAAGCTGTGACATATATTGTCTCCCACAAACGCCAAATATGGCGTGACGAAAATTACTTGGAGTAAAGCTCTACGATGAGGTTTTCATTAATCTCAACAGGCAGCTCTTCGCGGTCTGGTAGGCGCTTGAAAGTACCCTCCATCTTCTCAGCGTTCACCTCTACCCAATCGACTTGTCCACGCTGGGCGGCTAACTGCATCGCTGCCTGTATGCGCAGTTGACCTTTCGATTTTTCTGCCACTGCGACGATGTCGTCAGCCTTCACTTGATAAGAGGCTATGTTCACGATGCCGCCATTAACGGTGATGGCTTTGTGCGAGACCAGCTGTCGGCTCTCTGCACGCGTTGAGCCGTAGCCCATGCGATATACGACGTTGTCCAGACGGCTTTCCAAGAGTTTCAACAAATTCTCGCCCGTAGCGCCTTTTTTGCGATCTGCCGCTTTGTAGTAGTTACGGAACTGCTTTTCCAGCACGCCATAGATACGGCGTACTTTTTGTTTTTCGCGCAATTGGATCGCGTAGTCCGAAAGGCGACCACGGCGGATGCCATGCTGACCGGGTGCATTATCGATCTTGCACTTAGAGTCGATGGGGCGAACGCCACTCTTCAAGAAGAGATCGGTACCCTCTCGACGACTGAGTTTGAGTTTTGGACCTAAATACCGGGCCATACATTTATCTCCGTGAGTATTCTTCTAACCAGCTCGCTGTCGCTTTGACGCTATACGCGGCGACGTTTAGGCGGGCGGCAGCCGTTGTGCGGAATCGGTGTTACATCGGCAATGCTATTGATCTTGAGCCCTGCCGCGTTAATAGCACGCACGGCTGATTCTCGACCCGGGCCCGGGCCTTTAACAAAGACATCTACGCTCTTCATCCCGAATTCGACGGCAACATTGCTGGCGCGCTCTGCCGCAACCTGCGCTGCAAAGGGTGTGCTCTTACGTGAGCCTCGAAAGCCAGAGCCCCCGGAAGTCGCCCAGCTCAGCGCGTTACCTTGACGATCCGTGATGGTGATGATCGTGTTGTTGAACGATGCATGGATGTGGGCCAAGCCATCAACCACGACACGTTTTGCTTTCTTTTTTTCCGCCATATCTACTTATCCTGATCTTTTACGCTACTTGCGGATCGGTCGGCGCGGACCCTTACGGGTGCGTGCATTGGTTCGAGTACGCTGACCATGTACTGGCAGATGACGGCGATGACGCATGCCGCGATAGCAACCCAGATCCATCAATCGCTTGATGTTCATGGAATTTTCGCGGCGTAAGTCGCCTTCTACCGAGCGTTGGGCGACTTCGTTTCGAATCGCATCCAAGCTCGCTTCATCAAGCTCGCCGATTTTCTCGTCGGGTCGCACTCCTGCGGCATCGCAGATTTTCAGCGCCGTTGTGGCACCGATACCAAAGATATAAGTCAGCGATACTCGCGCATGCTTATTATCCGGGATGTTGATTCCGGCAATACGTGCCATCTATTTGCTCCGTCTTACACTTAAAGTCATAGCTACCAATTATCCTTGGCGTTGCTTATGACGAGGTTCAGCACTGCAAATAACGCGTACCACGCCATGGCGCTTGACGATTTTGCAGTTCCGACAAATTTTCTTTACTGATGCTCTAACTTTCATAGTCCTAACCTGCTGTGGCGGTTATCGCCGCTTTCCATAGTTTTGGATCTTGGACTTCTCCATGAGCTTCGCGTACTGGCTGCTCATGAGGTGCGACTGCACCTGGGCCATAAAGTCCATGGCCACAACAACGACAATCAAAACTGCCGTGCCACCAAGCTGAAAGGAGGTATCGAAAAACACCACCATGAATTCCGGCAACAAACAGACCAAGGTCACGTAAAGAGATCCAAAAACGGTCAAGCGGGTAATGACGTCGTCAATGTACTTAGAGGTTTGTGCACCGGGCCGGATCCCCGGCACGTAGGCGCCTTGGCGCTTTAAGTTGTCCGCCACATCCTTCGGATCGAACATGATGGCGGTATAAAAGAAGCTAAAGAAAATGATCCCTGCCGCGAACATCATGATGTACAGCGGTTGTCCGGGTGACAGCACCAAGGCAATTTGCTGTAGCGCTCCCATGCCAGGGTTGCTGCCAAACCAGCTAGCCATGGAGGCCGGCGCAAGTAAGAGGCTGGACGCGAAAATGGCAGGAATCACGCCAGCCATGTTGATCTTTAACGGCAGGTGACTGCTCTGCGCCTGCACCATGCGACGGCCTTGTTGACGCTTCGCGTAGTTCACTGTGATGCGTCGCTGGCCACGTTCTACGCGAACCACGAACCAAACGACGGCGACTGCCAGCGCGGCCATAACCAACAGCGCGATAATGTTAATGTTGCCTAAACGCGCAGCCTCGAACATCTGGCCGATCGCCGCAGGGAAGCCAGAGACGATGCCCGAAAAAATCAGCAGCGAAATACCGTTACCAACGCCACGCTCTGTGATTTGCTCGCCTAGCCACATCATAAAGATAGAGCCAGTAACTAGGGTCAAAGCGGCGACAAAGAGAAATGTTGGGCCAGTATCGAAAGCGAGCCCTTGATTACCCAACGTCACTGCCAATGATGTGCCTTGAATAAGCGCGATGCCCAAGGTGAGATAGCGCGTGGCCTTGGTAATTTTACGTCGCCCCGCTTCACCCTCTTTGCGCCACTGCTGAAATTGCGGCCACATCATGGTGAGCAGGTTCATGATGATGCTAGCGGTGATGTAGGGAATGACGCCGAGAGCGAGAATACTCATGCGCTCCCAGGCACCGCCGGAGAACATATTGAACAGTTCTAAGATGCCGCCTTGATTTTGATTGAAAAGCGCCTGTAGTTGGCTGGGGTCAATTCCTGGCACAGGGATATGCGTGCCAATTCGATAAACCAGCAGCGCAAACAAGACGAACAGAAGCCGGCTGCGGAGTTCTGCGACCCCCGCCTGGTTTCCTGCCAACTGGTTGGCTATGTCTTCTTGATTGCGTGACATGTGATTTCTTCAGTTAATCGCTTTTCGCTGTAGTCCGCCGAGGGCCCTAGGCCGACTCAGCCGTCTTGTCTTTTTTCTGCAGGCGACCCTTTTCCGGTACGGGTACATCCACTACCTGACCACCAGCCGCTTCGATGGCAGCACGTGCACCCTTGGTGACAGCAATGTGTGCATCTTCGACTTTCAGTGCCTTGCCCACTTCACCGGATAACATGATGCGTGCGCGCTTCATGTCCTTGCGGACAACGTTTGCGGCCTTGAGGCTGTCTAAATTGACCACATCGCCTTCGACTTTGTTCAACTCGCTCAGTCGCACTTCGGCGGTAACCAAGCCAATACGTGAGCGAAATCCAAACTTTGGAATACGCATTTGTAGTGGCAGCTGTCCGCCTTCAAAACCTGGTCGAACACCACCACCGGAACGTGCCTTCTGGCCTTTCTGTCCGCGGGCAGCGGTCTTACCAAAGCCCGAGCTCTGGCCGCGACCAACGCGGCGCTTGGCTTTTTTGCTTCCTGCAGCCGGATGTAAATCATTCAGTTGCATTACCCTTCTCCCTCGACGCGAACCATATAGTTGACGCGATTAATCATGCCCCGCACGGCAGGGGTATCTTCTAACGTGACCGTATGACCAATACGACGCAAACCCAGCCCAGCTACGCAGGCTTTATGGTTCTTGAGCCGACCGATAGGGCTCTTTGTCAGGGTCACCGTTACTGTTTTGTCACTCATCTGGCTTTCCTTGATACCTCTTCATCCCGCAGACGTGATTACTCTGCGCCTACGACATCACCTAATTCTTGGGGCTACTGCCTTAGGCAACGACTGAGTCGATGTCCTTGCCGCGCTTTTCTGCTACGCGCGCAGGCGACTTTGTTCCGGTTAGGGCTTTAAACGTTGCCTGCACCACATTGACTGGGTTCGTTGAGCCGTAACACTTGGCCAATACGTTTTGCACGCCAGCGGCCTCCAGCACTGCGCGCATTGCACCACCGGCGATCACTCCGGTACCTTCCGATGCTGGCTGCATATAGACCTTGGATGCAGAGTGTCTGGCAGTCGTTGCGTACCAAAGCGTATCGCCATCTAAATCGACTTCGACCATGTTGCGACGGGCGGCTTCCATGGCTTTTTGAATTGCCGTTGGCACTTCCCGTGCCTTACCGCGACCGAAGCCCACCTTGCCATTACCGTCGCCAACGACAGTCAGCGCGGTAAAACCAAATATGCGACCACCTTTGACCACTTTGGCAACCCGGTTCACTTGAACCAATTTCTCGATCAGCCCCTCTTCGCGAATTTCTTCGGTATACGCCATCTAAAACTCCAGTCCACCTTCTCGAGCAGCGTCGGCTAGTGCCTTAACGCGACCGTGATATTTAAACCCTGAACGATCGAATGCGACCGATGTAACACCCTGCGCTTTCGCGCGCTCGGCGATGAGCGTGCCGACCTTTGCCGCGGTCTCAACATTTCCCGTGCGACCTGCGCGTAAATCCGCGTCCAGTGTGCTCGCCTGGGCCAAAATGGTTCCACCGTCAGGAGAAATCACTTGGGCATAGATATGCTTAGGTGTACGGCAAACGGACAATCGAGTTGCACCCAACTCGCGCATCTTCATGCGGCTGCGTCGCGCCCGTCTCAATCTGCTTACTTTCTTTTCGTTCATCGCTTTTTCTTAACCTGATCTTTCGTTTGATCTGCTTGCGTCTAATCTGCCTTCAGACCGACTTGCCACCCATCGCTCGTTGGTTAAGGGCTTGGCATATCCAACCCTTACTTCTTCTTAGCTTCCTTGCGTCGCACATACTCATCGGCATATCGCACACCCTTGCCTTTGTAGGGCTCTGGCGGTCGGAACGCGCGAATTTCGGCGCACACTTGACCAACGCGCTGTTTGTCTACACCGCTGATCACAATTTCTGTCTGCGTTGGCGTTTCTGCGCTAATCCCCTCGGGCAGGTTGTATTCCACCGGATGAGAGAACCCAAGTTGCAGCGTCAGCTTCTTGCCTTGGGCTTGAGCTCGATAGCCCACGCCCTGCAGCTCTAGCTTTTTTTCGAATCCTTCGGAAACACCCTTGACCATGTTTTGCACAATGGCGCGCATGGTGCCTGCCATAGCCGTGGCGCCACGCTCTTCGCTTTTGGCGCGCACTTTTAACTCGCTCTCTTCCTGAACGAGTTCGACTAAGTCATGGATCGCAAAGCCCATTTCGCCCTTGGCGCCCTTCACGGATATATCTTGGCCGCTGAGCTTCACCTCTACACCAGATGGAAGCGCGACTGGACTGTTCGCTACGCGTGACATGGCGTTCTCCTAAAATACCGTACAGAGCACTTCACCACCGATGCCATGGGCACGGGCGGCTTTATCGGTCATAACACCCTTGTTTGTGCTGACGATGGCAATGCCAAGTCCGCCACGCACCTTAGGGATGTCGTTGCTCTCTTTATAAATTCGCAGCCCTGGACGACTGACGCGGGAAATTTCTTCAATCACTGGGCCACCGTTGTGGTACTTCAACTGCACCGTAATCTCGGCTTTCACTTCCTCTGAGACCGTATAACCCTCGACGAAGCCTTCGCTGACCAGTACATCAAGAATTGCGCACTTGGCTTTCGAATGCGGCATTTGCACGTCGACATGCCCTGCCATCTGAGCATTGCGCAGGCGGGTCAGCAGGTCTGATATGGGATCTTGCATCGTCATGATTTGTTTCCTACCAGCTTGCCTTGACCAGACCCGGAACATCGCCGCGCATAGCGGCTTCACGCAACATGTTGCGTGATAGTCCGAACTTTCGATAAACCGCGTGAGGGCGACCGGTGAGACCGCATCGACGTTGTTGGCGCGCGCGACTGGCGTCTCTAGGCTGCGCCTGTAGCTTTAGCTGCGCATCCCAGCGGTCTTCGTCGCTGACATTTCTGTCGGCAATGATTGCCTTGAGTGCATCTCGCTTGGCACCGTACTTTGCTCGTGCCTTGGTACGCTTTTTCTCGCGTTCGATCATGGATCGTTTAGCCATTCTTAGCCTCTTATCCCTCTAATTCTGTGAACGAAACGGAAACTTGAATGCTTTCAACAGTTCAAGTGCCGCTTCATTTGTTTGTGCTGTGGTGGTCACGCAAATGTCCATGCCACGAATTTTGTCAATCTTGTCGTAGTCGATTTCCGCAAATACGATTTGCTCGGTGATTCCCATGCTGAAGTTACCGCGCCCGTCAAAGGCCTTTGGATTTAACCCACGGAAGTCACGTATACGCGGTATCGCGATGTCTACCAGACGCTCGATGAAGTCGTACATGCGCTCGCTGCGCAGCGTGACCTTGCAGCCGATAGGGTAGCCTTCACGAATTTTAAAGCCTGCTTCTGACTTTCGAGCCAGACATATCACGGGTTGTTGACCCGCGATTGCCGTCATGTCCGTTACCGCAGCTTCCATAACTTTGCGGTCGGCAATGGCTTCACCTACACCCATGTTCAGTGTGACCTTGGTGATCTTGGGCACAGCCATTGGGTTTGTGATGCCCAAATCTTTTTGCAGCTGCGGCCGAATCTCACTGCGGTAACGTTCGTATAATTTACCCATTGCTATTCATCAATCTCTTTGCCGTTGGACTTAAAGATGCGTACTTTGCGTCCTTCTTCGATTTTTAAGCCTACGCGATCAGCCTTCTCGGCTTCATGGTTCCAGATGGCGACATTGGAAGCCTGAATTGGCGCTTCTTGAGGCACGATGCCCCCTTGGTCACCAGAATTCGGGTTCGGGCGCTTATGCTTCTTCACCATATTGATGCCTGAAACCATCAAACGACCGTCTTTGAGTACGCTGAGTACCTCGCCGCGTCGGCCTTTGTCACGACCAGCGATCACGATCACTTCGTCATTTTTTTTGATCTTCAACATGCCGTTATCTCTTACGAATCTCTTCTCTAACTCATTCCAAACACGCAACGGTGTTCGTCTTCTACCTATAAAACTTCAGGGGCCAACGAAACGATGCGCATAAACCGCTCTGATCTCAGCTCGCGGGTCACCGGTCCAAAGATGCGGGTGCCGATGGGCTGCTTGTTGGCGTTCAGCAACACTGCCGCGTTTTGGTCAAACTTGATCAAAGAGCCATCTTGGCGACGCACACCCTTGCGCGTGCGCACGACGACGGCGTCCATGACTTGACCCTTACGCACTCTGCCGCGGGGAATTGCTTCCTTCACCGTCACCTTGATGATGTCGCCGATACCGGCGTAGCGACGATGGCTGCCGCCCAGCACCTTGATGCACTGCACCTTGCGAGCGCCGCTGTTATCAGCGATTTCAAGCATTGTTTCTGTCTGAATCATGGTTCGCTAGACTCCCGTAGATCGAACGTCAATGCTCTGCAGCGTCCAAGTCTTCGTCTTGGAAAGGGGTCGGCACTCCACGACGGTTACCGTATCGCCCACGTTGCAATCGTTGTTTTCATCGTGTGCGTGAATCTTCGAGGACTTACGCACGAACTTGCCATAGACCGGGTGCTTAACCCGACGCTCTACCTTCACAGTGATGCTTTTTTCCATGCGATCACTCACAACAACGCCTGATACGGCGCGCGGGTTGCTCGCTTTTACCTCTGAGGCATCAGACATCTTGCGTCTCCTTCATCACTGTTTTGACTCGAGCGATATCACGACGTACTTCTTTTAACAGATGGGTCTGGCCCAACTGCCCGCTTGCTCTCTGCATGCGCAGCGAGAAGTGCTCGCGCTGCAGACGCAAAATCTCTGCCTGCAGTTCGTCCTTACTTTTTTCTCGAATTTCTTGGACCTTCATTACATCGCCGTCCGTTTCACAAATACTGTTTTGAATGGCAGCTTGGCGGCGGCGAGACTTAGCGCTTCGCGAGCCACTTCTTCAGACACACCCTGCATCTCATAGAGCACCTTGCCTGGCTGAATTAGCGCGACCCAGTACTCGACGCTACCCTTACCCTTACCTTGGCGGACTTCCAACGGCTTTTTGGTAATTGGCTTGTCTGGAAACACACGGATCCAAATCTTGCCGCCACGACGAATACGACGCGTCATGGCCCGACGCCCAGCCTCTATTTGGCGCGCTGTCATACGACCTCGACCAACGGCTTTTAAGCCAAACTCGCCAAAGCTGACTTTGGAGCCTCGCAATGCCAAACCGCGATTGCGGCCTTTGTGCATCTTTCTAAATTTCGTTCTTTTCGGCTGTAACATCTTCGTTCTTAACTATCTGATACTTGTCCCGCTCGCACGGGCTGACCTTGTCCTATCTTTCCTCTAACCCTGCGGCGCTGCTGCCGGCGGGGTTGAGCCGATTACCTCACCCTTGAAGATCCAAACCTTGATACCCAGGATTCCGTAGGTGGTTTCGGCTTCAAATGTCGCGTAATCGATATCCGCGCGCAGCGTATGCAGTGGCACTCGTCCTTCGTGATAGACCTCGGAACGAGCAATTTCGGCACCACCCAAGCGGCCAGCGACGCGCACCTTGATACCTTCTGCACCCAGACGCATGGCGTTTTGAATCACCCGGCGCATGGCGCGACGAAACTGCACTCGACGCTCGAGCTGTTGGGCAACATTTTGTGCAACCAGTACCGCGTCGAGTTCTGGCTTGCGAATTTCTTCGATGTTGATGTGCACTGGCACACCCATGCGCTTGGACAGTTCCTTGCGCAGCTTATCGACATCCTCGCCTTTCTTACCGATGACGATACCTGGCCGTGCGGTATGGATGGTTACCCGTGCTGTTTGCGCTGGGCGCGCGATTTCGATGCGGCCCACTGAGGCGTCCGCCAATCGTTTGCGTAGGTATTGACGCACCTGCAAGTCGTTGAGCAGGTAGTCTGCATAACTCTTTTTGTCTGCATACCAGACAGAGGTGTGATCCTTGACAATGCCAAGGCGAATACCGGTTGGATGTACTTTTTGACCCATACTGTTCTCTTATTCCGTATCCGATACCGTCACTGTGATGTGACAGCTACGCTTTAATATTCGGTCTGCTCGGCCCTTGGCGCGTGGGCGTATGCGCTTCATCGTCATGCCTTCATTGACGTAGATTTCTGAAATTCGCAGATCGTCTACATCAACACCTTCGTTGTGCTCGGCATTTGCAATGGCCGACTCAACGGTTTTTTTCACGAGTAAGGCGCCCTTCTTCGTGCTGAAGTTCAGGATGTCCAGCGCATCAGCCACAGGCTTGCCGCGCACTTGATCGGCGACCAGCCGCACTTTTTGCGGCGAAATTTGTAAGCGTTTTGCTATGGCACTGACTTGCATCGTCTTCCTCTAATTCCTTCGCCGCTTTAGCGCTTGGCTTTCTTATCTGCCGCGTGGCCGCGATACGTTCGTGTTGGCGCAAATTCGCCCAGCTTATGGCCCACCATGTCTTCGTTGATCACTACCGGCACATGCTGGCGGCCGTTATAAATCGCTATGGTCAGGCCGACCATTTCAGGCATCACCATGGATCGACGCGACCACGTCTTGATAGGACGCCGTTCATTGTTTTCGACTGCTTTTTCAACCTTCTTCAACAGATGGGTGTCGACGAAGGGGCCTTTGAATAGTGATCTGGGCACTTATCGTTCTCCTTTAACGCTTGCTTAGCGCTTGCCGCGACGACGAACGATAAGATCGTCAGTGCGCTTGTTCTTTCTGGTCTTGTGTCCCTTGGTCGGCACACCCCAAGGTGTTACTGGGTGACGGCCGCCAGAGGTCTTACCTTCACCACCACCATGTGGGTGGTCGACTGGGTTCATCGCCACACCGCGAACGGTAGGTCTGACACCTCGCCAACGCTTCGCACCGGCCTTACCTAGGGAGCGTAGGCTATGCTCGCTGTTGCCGACTTCGCCGAGCGTGGCGCGACATTCGCTGAGTACGCGACGCATTTCGCCAGAGCGCATGCGCAGGGTTGCATAGCTGCCTTCTCGCGCGACCAACTGGCACGAGCCGCCCGCACTGCGAACCATTTGCGCGCCTTTGCCGGGCTTGAGCTCGACGCAGTGAATGACGCTACCCACTGGAATATTGCGGATGGCCAAGGCATTACCGGGTTTAATCGGTGAGCTAGGGCCACTCATGATGGGGTCGCCAGCGTGTACGCCCTTGGGCGCGATGATGTAGCGACGCTCGCCATCGGCATACTTGAGCAGCGCAATGTTAGCGGTTCGATTGGGATCGTATTCCAACCGCTCTACTACGGCAGGGATGCCATCCTTGCTGCGCTTCCAATCGATTGTTCGGTAATGCTGTTTGTGACCACCGCCGCGATGACGCGTCGTGATGCGCCCCGCGTTATTGCGACCACCGGATTTTTTCTGCGGGCTGATTAGAGCTTTGTGTGGTGCCCCTTTGTGCAGCTCCGAATCGACAACCTTGACGACGAAGCGGCGCCCTGCTGAGGTTGGTTTTGCCTTTACAACTGCCATGCCTTAACCCTTATTCCGCCACCATG
>ERZ802830.2260-NODE-2260-length-17648-cov-22.0016_pt1 | contig 17648 bp, 12 predicted proteins | sample MGYA00345654_ERZ802830 | MGnify/ENA primary metagenome ERZ802830 (study PRJEB30503, sample SAMEA104212375) | marine metagenome | biome: Westerlies Biome; feature: [SRF] surface water layer (ENVO:00010504) within the epipelagic zone...; material: water...
GCTAATTCAATTATTGTCTATTTAATTATATATTATAAATCAAAAAAAGGTAAAGTTAAATGAAAAAATTATATATGACATCTATAATAACTTTATTTATAGCTATTGGAAATCTTCATTCCCAAGTAATAGTGGTAAATATGGTAAATGTTTCATCACAAAATACTTCAGCTTTTGAAGCAAATGAAATGAACTATTATTCAGTGATTGCTAAGAATGCAATTGCTGAAGGAAAATTGATGGGTTGGTATTTTTTTAAAATGTATGAATCTGATAATGTCGACTCGGTATTTAATTACTTATTTGTAAATACATTCGAATCAGAAGAACACTTATTTGAAAATAATTGGTTTGATATATCTGAGGAAAAAGCCAAAGAACTGCAGATTACAAACAATTCTACAGAAGTAAATTATTTAGGGTCTTATTTTTTCGAATTACACAGCAGCTTACCACGTACTATTGATGTTAAGTACTCTATGTTTAACTTTGGATACCCAAACGATTCATATGCATTTCTGAAAGAAGGTAAAGAATTATGGAAACCGTTTTTTGAAAAAAATATGAGTAGTGAAAGAAGTTTAGTAGGTTGGGGACAAGCATCGAAATTGTATTCCAGCAATATTGATTCTACCATATTAGCAGACCAACCGACAGTTATGTCAGTAGATCATTATCCCAATTTTAGAGTAGCTGAAATGCATCTTAAAGGAGAATTATTTGGAACATATGATGGCTTTGAAGAAGTTATTGAATCGTCAAAAGGTAATTTCTATATGAAAAATGGTTGGGACTCTAATAACCTTTATGAGTTGATTGGTTTTGTTGAGGCTAATAACTAATATTGATCCACTGAAATCTTCACCCTGCTAGCCTAAAGCAAGTGGGGTGGGGCATTATTACTGTACTTAGCTTAGCAGTTAGAAAACCGGTGCGAAACTTATGGGGCTTTTATTTTGAATTTAAGCTCTACCCATATACTTTAGGTATACCTCTCGAACTCGCATATACAACAATAGAATTAAACAATAACATACATATGGACTTCATTTTTTATTCACTATTCTTTATACTACTTATTGCATTATTTGATGTCATTTTCATAGTAAAGCAGCAAAATGCTGCCATAATTGAACGATTTGGTAAATTCACCAGTATTCGGCAATCTGGTCTTCAATTTAAACTACCAATTATTGATCGTATTTCTGGCAAGCTTAGTCTTCGTATTCAGCAATTAGATGTTGTGGTGGAAACCAAGACCAAAGATGATGTTTTTGTCAAAATTAAAGTATCCGTTCAGTATTTGGTGTTACCTGAAAAAGTATATGATGCCTACTATAAACTAGATTTACCACAAGATCAGATTACTTCCTATGTGTTTGATGTGGTTCGTGCCGAGGTCCCCAAGCTCAAATTGGATTACGTATTCGAAAAAAAGGATGATATTGCTAATGCCGTTAAAGCGGAATTGAATGATGCTATGATCAATTATGGCTATGATATCATCAAAACATTAGTAACCGACATTGATCCCGACCCTCAGGTAAAAGAAGCGATGAATCAAATAAATGCTGCCGAACGAAAAAAAGTGGCTGCACAATTTGAAGGTGATGCACAGCGAATTCTAATCGTTGAACGGGCAAAAGCAGAAGCTGAAAGTAAGCGTTTACAAGGCCAGGGTATTGCAGATCAACGTCGAGAAATAGCTCGTGGCCTAGAAGAATCTGTGAAAGTGTTAAATAAAGTTGACATTAATTCTCAAGAAGCATCAGCCTTAATTGTAGTTACTCAGCACTATGATACCTTACAATCAGTGGGCGCTGAAAGTAATAGTAATCTCATTCTACTTCCAAATTCACCTCAAGCAGGGTCTGACATGCTTAACAATATGGTTGCATCCTTTACGGCTAGTAATCAAATAGGGGAAGAAATGAAGCGAGCGCGTAAGCGTGATGAAAATGATTCAAGCTCCAAATAAAACCTTAATATGAGACCAGCAGAGCAAATTTACAGTAATTACACCACTGATGACTTCAAGGTTTGGGAATTACTCTATACTCGTCAGATTAATTTCATTGAAGATAAAGTTGCTTTTGAGTTTTTAGAATCACTTGAAACAGTGGGTTTTACTTCAGATAGAATTCCTAATTTTAAAGAAGTAAATAATACACTATCCAAGTATACAGGCTGGCAGATTATCACTGTACCCAAATTGGCGCCTGCAGATGTTTTTTTTAATCATTTATCAGAAAAACGATTTACTGCAACTTGTTGGCTTAGGACCCTCGACCAAATAGATTATTTAGAGGAACCAGATATGTTTCACGATGTATTCGCTCACACCCCACTACTTTCAAATAAAGAGTACACTGATTTTTTTCAAAAAATAGGTCAACGAGCTTTACAAGTTATACATGAACCAAAGAAATTGACCATGCTACAACGTCTATACTGGTTTACCATAGAATTTGGCCTAATAAGATCTTCGGAAGAAACAAAAATCTATGGAGCAGGCATTATATCTTCTAAGGGCGAAGCAGAGTATTCATTATCTAATGAGCCTACTAAGCTAAATTATGATGTTGCGAAAATAATGAATCATTCTTTTCGTACTGATATCATCCAGGATACTTACTATGTCATCGACTCTTTTGAACAATTGTCTAAATCCTTTGATCAGATAGATAATCACTTATTCAACTAACAAGTACCCATGAACATGGCTCATTTTTTCAGGCCTTTGCTGTGTGTATTTATCTGTTTATTAGTTGGGGGAGGTTCAGGATTTTTAACGGTCGATTCCATAAGCACCTGGTACGTTGACATCAACAAGCCTTTCTTCAATCCACCAAATTGGATATTCGGGCCTGTATGGACCACCTTGTACACTCTTATGGGAGTTTCTGCGGGCCTTATATGGAACACCAGCGCCAAGAATAAGGCTACTAAAAAAGCATTACTCGCTTTTAGCTTACATCTAATGTTAAATGGTCTTTGGTCTATTCTGTTCTTCGGACTAAAGAATCCTGAGCTAGCATTCGCAGAGATATTACTTCTATTAACTAGTATCATATACTACACTGCACTATTCTATCGGATTCGCCCAATAACTGCCTGGATGCAAGCCCCTTATATTGCCTGGGTAGGGTATGCAAGTTTGTTAAACGGTTCCATAGCGTGGTTAAATTAATCTAGCTTTTCATGAATAATACGACCCTCATCACCCCTGGTATTCGCATTTTAAGTCTACTAATTTTGCTGTTCCAGGTACCCATAGTACTGGCACAAGATACCGAAACCCAGACGTACCGGGTTATTAAAGAATACAACGCAGCAGAGCTACGATACTATCCACCGGTCATGAAAATTCAGTCGAATAATGATTTTAGTAGTTTATTCAATTACATATCAGGTAATAATTCAACCCGTGAAAAAATTAGTATGACTTCACCTGTTCATATGGGAGAAGTCGATGGAAATACTATTATGGAGTTCGTGTTACCTGAAAATTTCAACCCTAAAAACACCCCAGATGCTCTATCCAAAGGGGTTACAGTGTTTGAAAGTGAACCGGGGTATTTTCTAGCTTTAGAGTTTGGCGGTTATGCTAGTGGGAGGAATGTTCGGTACTATGCGGATGAATTGTCAGTTATTGCTCAAAAATATGGGCTCAATACCATAGGCAAGATAAGCGTATTAGTTTATGACTCACCTTATAAGGTTATGGGACGAAGAAACGAAGTTATTATTCAAATTGATGTAGAGTCTATTTGATTAGGTTCATTCCCCTAATATTCTTCATCCTATCCTCAAAACATCGTACTTTAACTATCTAAAACTATAAATAAAGATTGTAAAGAAATATGGACACACCTCATAGCCCGTTCGATCAGATAGAACCTCGTAATCAGATCGACTACATGCTACGTACCACCGTTCAAAAGAACACTGCTTTAAGTGGGATGGCCGATCAAAAAGCCAATATATTAACCGCCTCTTCGTTCATATTAGTCACGGTACTTGTTTCTCGATACAGTGAATTACCAGATCTTGCCAATGAAATTTTGATATTACTGTTCTTCATCTGTTTATCCATCACCTTTTCTCTTATTTCTTTATTTCCAATTTCAAAGAATGATAAACTAAAAAAGCCGAACTGGTTATTTTTTGGTGATTACAACAACACAAGCTATGAAGATTATACAGACCACATGATACAAATCATGAAATCAGAAGCTAAAACCTATGATACATTGCTGCTAGAAATCTATCAATCTGGAGTAGTCTTAGGTAACAAGTTTAAGTTTATTAGATGGAGTTATACATCACTTATGAGTGGTTTTGCCATCTTTTTCATTATGATCTTCATTAATAAAATTATCTTGACCTAAATGACTTGGTTACTATCCACTAATAAGTCTTCCGGTACTAAGTTGATTCGCAGGTTTTGCTTGTACCTCATTCTATTAATTCCATTGTTACACTGTTCTCCTACAGTATATACACCGCCAACAACATTAGGTAAACAAGACTATCCACGAACCATTGAGTACGAACAGAGTGTCGAAGATATTTGGGTTAAACTAACCGATTATATTAGTCAATCATCTTATGGTCTAGACTCGCTGGATGCTGAAAATTATTATGCAGAACTACGTTTTGTAAGCAAACAATTTCACAAGTTTTTAGATGGTGGAGTCTTAGATGAGGGTGGGTTCAATGGATATGAAGGCGATCTACTAGAGCTTATTCTACCAACTGATGATTTTAAATCTACCTTAACGTGTAGTATTCGCATTCAACTGTCTCGTGAAAATCTTAGTAGCACTACATTGAGTTACATTGTTACCTATGAAACTGTGTATACTAAAAGGAAAGTCCTGAGTGAGTACAAGTTGGATTCTCAAAATCCTATTTATATTTCTACTGAAGATTCAGCAATGAGCTATACCATTGCCCCATCTTATCTTCTAGAAAAACAACTGTTCCAAACCTTCTCGAATTTTCAATAGCCCATCTCAGTTGAAATAGTTTGTAATTAGTTTATAAATAGTTACAAATAGTAAAATTTGGTAGGTAGAATTATACAGCGCGTAGAATCTCATTGTAGATCAAAAAACCAGAAAGTAGTGTATGAATTTGACAATTTGTGTCTCAAAATTTTATTCTTTCGCTAAAATTCATGTAAAATCGTATATTTGTAAGCATCTTATATTGCATAAAATCAATTACTTAAAAGAATAAAGACACTTTACTCAAAATAATGAGACAATTTTAGTGTACGATTCTTGTTAATATGTGTAAGATATTCTATCCATAAGATTTATGGTTGCATAACTATTTATTCAACAAATTTTATTAAAAGAGTATAAGCGAAAGTTAAAAAGCTAGCTCTTAAATCAGTTTATGTTTTATTTTGTACGATTAAAATTGCTGCTTCTTACAGTGGCAATTTCCTCACTTCCAGTTTTAGCCCAAACGATGCAAGCTGATTCGAGTAAGCAGTCTGGGATGAACAATTTAGAAGAAAGTTTTTTTCTAAGTTCAAACGGTCGCATCATCATTTGCTCTAGCGCTGAGTTCAATGAAAGTGGAGAAGTCAATGGTGTTATCTATACCAAACGTAATAAACAAGATATTACGGTAAAGAACGCGTCAACAACCTGTACCTCGGGAGTATTTGATCTTTCCTACGTTTTTTATTCACAAAGTTTGTTTAATGAAGACATTAGCCACTTTGATGTATCAAGTGTATACGATATGAGCTACATGCTGTATGATGCAAAGTCATTTAATCAGGATTTATCAAACTGGTGTGTTTCGAATCTTGCTACTACCCCCGTGAATTTTTCTGAGGGTTCAGGATTACGTGATGAATTTCAGCCTAAGTGGGGTACTTGCCCATTAACGGCTCAGATTAATACTGAAAAATAACCTAATAAGAGTCGTTTAACGTGAAGAGTGGCTTCTTTGTAAAGAACTTTCTGCTCAAACGTCAACGCAGTGTCCTACCTAATCTAATTTCCACTCGTACACGGCTCCAACGGAATCGAAACTATTTGTCCATTCTAACAGAGGACTATCAAAGCTTTTAACATTTACCCAAAGCAAATCCTCTACCATTGCATAGTCGCTTACTTTAGAAAAAGGCGGAATTTTCGCACCCGAAGAATAAAAATAATAATGCAATTCGCGGTCATTTAGTTGCAAGCTATCAGTGTATTCCTGACTATATGCACGAGCTTGGTCTTTCAAAGCTTCTGTCAATAGATTAACACGATTGGCATTCATTATCTCAAAGGCTACGAGATAAATATCGTTCACTTCATACACCTCTCGAGATTCAAAACTGTGGGTGGGTTTATTCTTTATGGTAACATCTGTACAGTTAAGGCATAAGGCAGAGATACAAAATGCAATAATAGCTGTACCCGTTGAATTCGGATAATTCATGACTGTGAAGTATTATGATAGGCATGAAGATAAAAAAAATCCTAATCAAGCCTCAAACTTAATTAGGATGGTCAGTTATTGTACGAGAATAATAACCCGAAATGTTGTATTAACTACGTTCTTCACTAATACAAATATAGAAGCTTATCGGGTATTAATAATTATCAAATACTTTAGAAATGATTATTAAGTAATTACAAACAAAATAACATCTCGTTAAAAAGTACTTTGAAGGTATAAATAAGTACTTTTGTAGCGTTCTAGCTAAAAATGAGAGACAAATAATAAGAAAGACTAGCTGTTACTAAAATCGTATCCCAATAGAATATTTTACCATAAGATCAGGGATGGCTAAAACGGTAACCCCCACATCAACCTGATCAAAAATGCTATACTGTCGCCCAAGACTAAATGATTGTGGAAATGCCTTGCCTAAAAGATCAGCATAGCCCTCTACATCTTCACGTGTGTCAATCCCAACACCCGTCATCATCTTTCCACCGAATCGTACATGACTATTTGAGTATCCTGTGGTATTCCCAAATGCTTGAAATAGCATACCATCAATATCCAATAGAAGCAATCGTAATGGAATAGTTGCATAGGACACAAAAGACCCAAAACGGTCTTCTAATCGAATGTCCATACCAAAACCAATGCCATGGTTAGCCTGCTTACCTATTACATTACTTCCATGCCCATAACTTAACTGGCCATTATAATAACTATAATTGAATACGATGGTATGTAGACCCACATTGAAGTCTAACCCTAAACTTAATGAGGAGGGTAGATTTAAACTCCCATTACTCACAAGTGAACCTATGTTTCGTTCGGTAGTTAAATTTGGCTTATTTGCCTGTAAACTATCTAAGGCAACCCCTATGTCCCCTTGTAAGAGCTCATCACCTGTACCTGTAACAAAGATGGGTAGAAAAGCATTAGCATAGGCTCCTTCCTCGGCAATCAATTCAAAATTAGGCATATTTTTGTAGACCAAAGAGGCATTGATACCTTGGTAGGTTTGGTAAACAAAGCCAAGGGTGTACCCATATCCAACAGAACGATAATTGGCATACGCATTCATTGAAAAGGTGTTAATCTCACCTAATTCACTATTAAGGTTAGGATCTGCAGGATTGTTAAAATACCGTTCGTCAGCACCACCAACGACTACCATACCCGATAAATCGGCCTGTAGGCGCCGTACATTATCTACCTGATACCTACTAATGGATAAGCCAGTTGATATCTTTTTTGCAGGAGTATCAACGATGGTATAACCACCGCCAATAGTGAGATTACTCATTTGAAGTTGCATTTGCATGAGCAAAGAAATATTCATGAGTACGTCGAATCGTATGGCTACCTCGTCGGTTCCTTGTTCTTGTGCTAGTTTAGCTGAAATTCCGGTTATACCCATGTCAAGGTTCATATTCATAGGATAGTTATACGATGCTGCTAAGGTCAATTCTTCTGTAATAGGCGTCGAAAAGGCTATCAAACCTATATTTGGAGTAAGCCCTACGTCGAGGTTTCTCATTTTAGTTGGCTGGATATAGGTCTCTGGAAATTGAGTCCAGGTATCGGTATCACTAAATGTATCCGTAATAGAGCTATCAAAACTCGTGTTCAGTGAATTTATGATACGTTTGTTCAATCCAGCATTCATGTCTGTTCCAAGACCAATCCGACTATCAAATACCATATGCCCACTGGTATTAAAGGCTAACATGGCCGGATTCAGATTAACATTCAGTGCTCCGTTGTATACCTTCGAGGATAGTACCCCCCCCATTCCACTAGATCCAAGGCTTCCACCAATGGTATTGAGATTAAGCCCAAAAGAAACATCCATGTATCCACCTCGGAATAGGTGCAATTCACTGGGTTCTGCGTCATCTTCTTCCCCTCCGCTTTGTGCATAAAGCTCAGGACTAAAAATGCCCAACAAGACAAATAAATAAGTGAATAAAAATAATAAACGTTGTTTCATCAGAAGTGGATTGAAAAACTAAACCGTTGAGAGTCTTTGATTGGATCCATTACATAGGTGAAGTCGGCTTTTATGCGTAAGGCCTGTTGAATAGAAATATCGAGTCCGGTGCCCAAAGTGATTTTATCGTCCTCCAAATTATTAATCCCTTGTTCGGTTCCTCCTCGAATCATTAAGACCTTAGCTAAGCGCTTTTCAAAACCCGCGCGCACCCAAGTAGTTCGATCATTCTCTAAAGCAGGCACATAATCGGCGACTAAAGTTAATTCATCTCCAATTCTCCCTGATACACCAAACAAAAGTTCCATGGGCAAATCTTCGGCATAATCACCCTTGGCAGAATACACACTACTTTCGACAGCAGAGGAACTCCATTGCATAGGGGCCTTATAGTCGCGAGCCATCATTCCAATTTGAACAGACTCATTTATGTGGACCAATACTCCAAGGTCTAATCCTAAACCAAACGCATTACCTGTAACCTGCTGCCCCATTCCAATAGATATTTCTTCTGGATCGAACACTAGATAAGAATTTTCAGAAAGAGTGTTCTTACCAAAAGAAGCACTTCGATATTTAATTGAAGCACCTATGGATACGAATCGCACGCGAAATCCATACGCAGCATGCACAGATAATTCACTCATCATATCGTCCCCTGAAGAAATCACTGCAATCCCTAACGCTTGGTTTTGGCCAAATGAAGGAACCGTAATAGCTGCATAATTGTAGGTGACCAAGCCCCAGTGGTCTAACTGAGATAAACCCACTTGAAACCCATCTGCTTTAGTTAATCCTGCGGGGTTCCAATAAGTCGCATTTTCATCATCCGCTAAACCAACAAAAGCGTAACCCATGGCAACCGGCCGAGTTCCAAAACCCACATCGACAAAAGACCCAGGAATAGTAGATATCTGTTGAGCGAATAATACGGGTGCCTTCCCAATAGGAAGCAAGCTTATGCACATACCAAGGAAGGTGACCAAAGTAACATGGGTAATTAACGACCTAAACCTTCTTAAAACATCACTATTTTTTTGTCTAAGGCTAATCATGATATCCTATTTAATGAGCACCACCGGTAACAGCTTCACTACTTCAGCTGACTGATCTTTCGCTTTTATTTGTATGATGTAGCGTCCATTTCGAGCCCATGCACCACTATCTGTTTTCCCATCCCACAACAATTCTTTTTGAGAGGACGCCGAGCCATAACGCCCTGGTTGTTGTAAATCATCCTCTAGCAAAGTTCGTACTAACTCGCCTTTCATATTGACTATTTGGATGTCCACTTTCACTGGTGGGTAGGCCGAATCCAGCCAATAACCTATGCGTAACGGTGCGATTTCAGGACTAAAAGGACTAGGTAGAACGGCAGCATACTTTATCCCCAAGGGTTCATTTTCTGCCATTACAGCAAACTGCCCTAGTTTTGAAATACTAACCGTTCCTGCTGTCTCAACATTATTTCGCAGCTCAGAATACGTAGAGTACTTAGCCTGAGTAGCTTCCAATAACTCCCACTGCAACGTAGTAAAATTAAATCTCCCTATCTCCCGTATGCCTGTATTAAACGTCATTGTGGTGTCGTCAGGTAAGGTTAAAACAGCCTCTTTCATAAGAGGGCTGCCCGAGAAAGATAGAATATAAATCAAATCCGAGACGGTGTATGAGATGTCCGTTCCTTGGGCAAACACAAACTTCTTCGTTTTTGGAGGTACGGTTTCACCCAAAGACAACTGAGAAGGAATTTCCACCGACCCTTCCGGTAAACTAAGTTGCATTCCACTCCCATTGGTCAGAGTGTAGGTTTCTTCCGGAAGTATTCGAGCTACCAATTCTACCACATCCGATTTAGATTGAATACCACTCACCGGATCGGTTACCTCCACAGTGAATGAACCTATAGTGCTGTTATTAGTTGGGGTAAAAACACCTCTGTTATCCACGGTGCCTACTGTGCTTGGATTCACCTTCCATTCTAAGCTATTCCCTAAAACCACACTACTACCCGATGTGTCTATGGCAGTATAGCCAAAAAGATGCGTACTAGCGTTTGAAATCTGCTTAGCTGGTCTACTCACAACCACACTGTCGATGGGCATACTTTGAATTTCAACATCTATAGTTTCGCTAATACTCGTACCATTATATTCGGTGGTTACTCTAAATTGATAGGTGCCCGCTGCTAGGGTTTCCAAGGTGGCTTGAGTGCCCTCTAATGTACTAAGTCGAATACCCGACGAATTATTAATCAGTGACCATCGAACCGTTCCTTCCGTGGTGTCTCCTTCAAATTTATCTTGAAGGGATTCGTTAATTCCATCACGCAGTTCTACATTGAGATCATAGGTATCTCCTAGGCGTATTTTTTTTCCTTTTAGCCCTGGGGTTATACGTACCGTACTAAGTATACCACTGGCCAAAGGGGTGATCGTTTCCTGATTGCTTTGATAGCTTATCTCCGTTTCGATATTCTGTACGGAAGTATATAAGGTGATCGGTTCCACGGTTCCTTGAACGGGGATGGTTGCGCGAAGGGTATCTACTCCCGTTGACCCACCATCTATGGCTTGCATAGTTAGAGACTGAAAAGAGCCCGTTGATCCAACTCGGTAGTATAGCTGTGCCGAAACAGTTGCATTATCCAGTTCTAAGCCTGCAGGACTAACTACCGAAACAGCAGTAGATTGATCGGCCAAAATATCTCCCACCGGTAATTGTACATAAGGTAAACTGAAGGTGCTATCTAATACCGTTGTATCGGAATCAAGAGCAATTCGAATGGTATTTTCCGGGTATAAATAGCCTTCTTTAAACAAACTTAAGGTATATTCTGCTTGTTTCAGATTCGACTGAGAAGCATAGGTCCCGTCACTGCCCGTAATAATTTTCTGTGATTGCCCACCCGAAACGCCAAAGACCAATTCCGTACCGGCTAAGGGATCCTTGCCATCGTTCACTCGAATCGTAATCTGACCACTGGGAACATAGGTATCCGGTAGCACAATTTGCTGAGTAACCTGATCCGGCTTAATCACCCGAGTATAGGTTTTCGAAAAGACCCCTGAACTCACCGTAAACTGATAGGTTGTAGAATCCCCTTCTTCAATTGAAATCGGCAATGTCCCAAAGCGATAATTCCCATTCGCATCTGAGAGTGTAGACAAACTGGTTGATGATTGCGCCCGGATGCTTGCACCCTCGAATCCTGCCGACCTCAACAACACCTTCCCACGCACATCCACATAACGTGGTGCTAGCACTAAATTATCCACCGTTTTGTTGTCACCATCAACCAGAGTGACTTCTACGCTGTCTTGGGTAAATCCTTCGCGCTCGGCCTTTAATTTATAGATACCAGAGGCGACTCCGTCAAAGCTGTACTGTCCAGAATTATTTGATAATGCGGTAAAACTCTGTCCCGTGCTTTCCAGGGTGGCTTGGATGTTGACACCAGAAAGCCCGTTTCCTGTGGAATTGACGACTCGTCCGGAAAACTGTGCATTATTGGAAACCATGTTGAAACTGACCGTGGTTGAATCACCCGTCTGCAATACTTGAACTCGCTGCGCAGGATCGGAACTAAAGTCTGGTTTAGATGCTCGTATCGTGTAGGAGGTGGCTTTTATACGAGAAAATCTTGCAATACCATCGCTTCCCGATTTTTGAGATAGTACGATGGCCGTATCCGCGGAGATAATACTCACGTCAACATTTGACAGTGCTTCGCCCTCTGATAAGACCTTCACATCCAAGGTAGCATTATTGGCCTGTGCTGTGAAATTTGCCGTTGCAGCGGTTTTATTACCCAAAGAAATCGGGCCTCTTTGCGCAGGGCTAAACTCATATCCAAGGAGTTGTGCTTGAACTAGGTAATTGCCCGCAGGAAGGAAAGTGAAACTATAATTCCCCGAAGGATTTGACTGAACCAACTCAACAATTTCTTGGGTATCGGCATTGATTAAACGCATGGTAGCCCCTGCAACACCAGCGGCTCCAGTGATCGAAGCCTGCGTAACGGTAACCTCTACGTTATCACTCAGCGTGGCGGAAGACTCACCTGTGGCAACGGTTTCGGTCAGGCTTCCATTTTCATAGCCCTCCCGATAAATATCTGTTTCAAGGGTATAGGTAGCTCCGTTCTCAATTTCGTTGAACTGGAAATTTCCAGACGCATCGCTTTTTGTAGTGTAGGAATTGACGTCATTAGAAGCGATTACCGTCACATTAAATCCCAAGGCGTTCCCACTTTTATCCGTCACTTTCCCCGCGAGGGATCCAATGTTTGGGGACAGCTGTACCTCTTCTGAGATCGTAGATCCAGCAGTTAAAACCACTCCTACAGTATCACTCTCAAACCCTTCTTTAGAGGCTATTAGCAAAAAACTTCCCGGGCTCATATCAGATATAGTATAGGCTCCACTTGCATCCGATACGGTAAAACTAGACCCATTTCCTTCTCTACCAATCAGGGATATTTCAGCCCCTTTGATGCCTGCATTGGTCACCGCTTGTGCAACAGTACCCGTAATACCCGCATTATTAAGAACTAAACCATCTACATTAAGCTGCGTTAACTCCGTTTCTTCTACGCTTAGAGTAAATGTTTCATCCGCAGGGGAGCTATAGCCGGTTTTAGTAGCATTGACGGTAAAACTTCCCAATTCCAAGCTGTTGAGACTGTACTCACCTTGCGCATTCGTAATACCGGTATACGTAGTCCCATTACTATGAGTAGCGGTAACCGTAGCCTCAGCAAGTCGTGCCCCACTAAGATCCTGAACAAAGCCCGACACCCGACCATCCTTAATCGTGAGTTGCTGATCTAGACGAATAGTCGCCCCATCCGACGCTGTTTGAGCCACTTCTTTACTGACATACCCAGTTTTCGAATAGCTAATCACGTAGCTACCCCCAACTAAACCCTCAAAACTGTAGGCGCCCTCTGCATCCGACACAACTGTCGCACCCCCTCCATTCGACTTACTCGCATTTACCAACACTTGGTTCAATGCATTTCCCTCGGAGTCAGTGATGGTTCCAGATATGAAAACAAAATTTTCGCTAACCAAAAAATTAACTCCTGTAAGATTCTGTCCAATACTCAAGGTGGTCGCCTTTTGGGCAGTGGTATAGCCGGCCTTCTGAACCCTTAGGGTATAACTATTTGGGTTCAAACCCAGCACATAGGTTCCATCTGATTTACTGGTAGTCGAATCTACTTTTTGACCCGAACCATTTAGCGCATAAATTTTTGCCCCCGCCAAAATTCCTCCACCCGACACATTCACCGTACCTGCTACAGAAGACGGATTCGAACTCAAGGTAAAATCACTCACTCTGGTAGAACCAGCCGATTGAACACCTGAGGTGCCACTCTCACTTTTATACCCATCTTTTTCGACTAACATCGTATAGTTCACCCCCGCAGGAATACTAAAGGCATAGGTTCCATTAATCTGCGTTTGAGTTAGCTGGCTAAACCCATCACCATCACTAATCGATACACTAGCATTTCTAATCGCATTTGTTCCATCGGTCACCGTACCCCTAAGCGTAAAGGTATTTTCCACCAGCGAAAAATTCTGATTAATCACCGATTGACCCGGCCCAATGGTTACAGTAGAGCTTGAATCAGCCAAAAAACCCGTTTTCTGTGCCAAAATAACCCAGCTACCCGACTGTAAGTTAAACGTATAGCTCCCATCACTACCATTGGTTAGGGAAACCACTTGACTGGTTGATGTATTTCTTGCCCGTAGTTGGGTATTGGTTAGAGCTAAACCACTCGAACTTACCTTACCTGAAATGGAGCCTGCGTTCGGCGTCATTTCAAAATTAATACCAGTTAGATCTTGACCAGCGGATAAACTGACTGTTTTTGGAGAAGGAGATACCAATCCTGTCTTACTTACAGAAATCCGGTGGCTACCGTTTGGCACACTCATTGAATAATAACCACTACTATTGGTTTGAGTAGTACCCACATTCAACACCGAAACGGTTGCACTGGAAACTCCATTTCCATTAGGTAAACTCACGGTCCCTGAAACCGAGCTCGCATTTGGTACCATTTCAAAATCCATACCCGAAATAGTTTCACCCACAGCGATACCAATAACTAACTCCCTTTCTTGATTGGAAGCATAATTTTCCTCTACCGCCACAATAGAATACGAACCACTCTTAAGTGAGAGTGTATATTGTCCATTTCCAGATGTAGTGGTGCTAATAGCCGTTCCAACACTAGGTACTGCACGCACCTCTACATTCCCAAAAGGACTTAAGCCAGTGGAGCCATCTTCGTTAGTTATTCGCTCTCGCACAAATCCAGTTACCTGGTTTGCATTCCCTGTTAATGTAAAATCTTGACTCTGTAAAATATCACCTGTAGAAAGAGATATGTTAGCGTCTTCAGGTTTAACAAACCCAATTTTTTCTACTGAAATGGTCCAATTTCCACTCGATACCGTAAATTGATAGGCCCCGGATCCATTACTTTGGGCTTCATATTGTTGCCTCCCATTATCAATACGAACCGTGGCCCGGGAAACCGCATCGCCGTCTTCATTAAATATGGTACCGGATACCGTCGCTTGGTCATTAGTCAAAATAAATGGATCCGAAAGATTCTTTTGCTCGTCTAAGCCAAGGGTAACCGAACGATTACTTGGGCTAATGAAGCCTGATTTCGAAACGGATACGGTGTAGCTTCCCTGATTTAGTGATAACGAATAATCTCCGTTAACCCCTGTAGTCGTAGTTTTTATAGTTCCATCATCAGATTTAACCGTCCGTACTACGGCATCCTCCACGGTTTGTCCTGCATTATCTTTTACCACTCCAGATACCGAAGAAGGTAAGGGATTCATTTTCATCTGCACATTAGTCGTACTTTGATCTCGTATAACCGATGTAGTGGTAGTAGTTTCAAAGCCTTGTTTTTCAGCTGTAAACTCATAGGTTCCGGCTACTAAACTATCCGAATAACTGTCCGATTGAACGAAATAAGGAAGGGAAGGAGTCACCCCGCCAGATACCGCCCGCGCGGAAAGCTCGACTCCTAATAAGCTGGAATTATCAGACGCGCTTAATACACGGACGCTGAATTCACCCGTTTCAACATTGTACTGAAAAAAGCGACTACTCGATGTGGTTCCACCACCCTTGGTATTATTGGAAACAACATTCCATTGATACCGACCACTCTTTAGGGTTTGTAGGGCAGGAAACTCAATCAAGTTATTAGTCGTAGTCCCTGACCAGATAGGAACCGTGACGTCAATACCTTGCTGTTTCATCACTTGAAAAAGATTGACCGTATAATTAGAAGCCTCAGGAACATCGGCCCATTCAAAAGTAATGGTCTCCTCTGCAAATAGTTCTACGTTGTTATTGGGTCGTACAAGTGTTGTTTTAGGTACCGCATTTGGATCGACGTAAATGAAAGGAACAATACCTCCAAATACCGGACTGGTGTATACTGGGTTATTCTCCTCATACACATTTAAAACCGTATAGCTATACTCTTGATTTGCATTTAAAGGTGGTGCCTCATCCGTGAAAGGAGATTCCCGATTAATGTCACCGTAATCAGCTGTCGTCGTTTTAGTGATATATTGCCAAACTACGGTTGCGCCCTCAATGGTAATTCCTCCTTCATCATCCTCTACTATATCGAAGGGTGTGCTGGACACTATTAACCAGTAGGAAGGGACGCCAGAAACCGCTGTCCATTGAAAAGTGGGGGTGGCGTTAGTGGTATTTCCCCGTGGGGCAATAATAGAAGGAGCCTCGTCTGCCTCGACGATAATCTGTACTTCGTTGGAATAAAAGATGCTTCCTGGATTAGCGGTGTAATCCTGTTGAATTTCCCCAGCTGTACGAGCCGTTGAATTGGTGATTCGGGCAAAATATCGACCTACACTAAGACCTATGTTATTAGGAACCAAATCGGCCCTGGTTCCATCGATATCAAGTGCTAAGGTCTGATAGGTATTAGATGCCCTACCAATGATTAATTTTGCATTCCTATCGGTCAAATTAAGTGCAGAGGCATCTAAATTAGCCCATTCCAAGCGGAATTCAGCATCCTGTTTCAACAGTAGTTTTACTTCGTAATCCCCATCTGAATCCTGGGCTGTAGGCGGTTTTAATACAATTGTTTGCGCAAATAAAATTTCAGTCGCTAGACTCAAGAATAAGACAATAGCTAAAAGTATCCAGTTACGACTTATAAAATTATTTTGTGAAAAAATCTGGCTATTATTCAAATCAATTCTTCTGGCTAAATGGTTGAAGCTTGATATCAATACTCAAATTAACCATTAATAATGGACCCACAAAAAAATTAATACTGATAATTTCTTAATATTTAAATGATATAATATTATGCGTAGGAAAATTTTATCTTATAATAATTAACATAATAAGTATCACACTCTGCTATGGATTTATATTTAAGCAATTTATCTAAAACATATTCAAACGGTGTCAAAGCCTTAAAAAATGTGTCAATTAATATCTCAAATGGTATGTTTGGTTTATTGGGTCCTAATGGTGCTGGTAAATCTACTCTAATGCGAACAATTGCCACGTTACAGGAGCCTGATACTGGAGAAGCTAGCTTGGGAGATATTGATCTACTCAAAAATCCAATAGAGCTTCGTAAAATTTTAGGTTACTTACCACAGAGTTTTGGAGTGTATCCTAAAATGAACGCCTATGATTTATTACACTACATGGGACAACTTAAAGGTATATCAAACAAAAAAGAGAGAGATAATATAGTTGCCTCAGCACTTGAGTTAACCAATCTATATGATGTACGTTTTAAAGAAGTTGCAGGCTATTCTGGAGGAATGAAACAACGGTTTGGTATAGCGCAATTACTCTTGAATAAGCCCAAGCTTATCATAGTTGATGAACCAACCGCAGGTTTGGATCCAGCAGAGCGTCAACGATTCCTTAATGTACTTCGTGAAATTGGCACCGACAACATTGTGATTTTCTCTACTCACATTGTAGATGATGTAAAAGAATTATGTACGGATATGGCTATTATGGATAACGGAGAAATTCTATTACATAGTACTCCAAAAGAGGCTATTAATGCCATTAGCGGAAATATTTGGGGGTGCAATATCAAGAAAGAAGAATTGGAACAATTTGAACAGAAATACAACGTAATTTCATC
>ERZ802830.2262-NODE-2262-length-17646-cov-13.6686_pt1 | contig 17646 bp, 17 predicted proteins | sample MGYA00345654_ERZ802830 | MGnify/ENA primary metagenome ERZ802830 (study PRJEB30503, sample SAMEA104212375) | marine metagenome | biome: Westerlies Biome; feature: [SRF] surface water layer (ENVO:00010504) within the epipelagic zone...; material: water...
ATCGCCCCGCTCGCGATCTTCTTTTGTTGCGGGGATATCGCCCCGCTCGCGATCTTCTTTTGTTGCTTGTTCTACTGCATTACCATCTATTCTTTCTTCAGGGGCTTTATATTTTAAATTTAAGAAATCAAATATGGATTTTTCATCTGGAAATTCTTGGGTTGTTACTAGCTCTCCTTTTACTTTATTTTTCATATGAGATAATCCATGTTCATTTAGTGTATATCCTATGTTTAATGCATGTTGACGCATAACCGTATTAAACTCTTGGCTTCCTGTAAAATATAGGATTGCAAATGCATATTCTTTTGGTGAACTATATAATAAATCTATTCGTCTGGCAGTAGGCGTCGAAGTAGATGTTGAAGCTGGTAATCTTCCAATTGTTAGGCTTTTTGTTTGGCCACGAGAAAGTAATTCTATTATTATCTTTTCTTTAAGTACTTCATCTAAGAACTTATTAAATATTTCTTTATTGTTTTCATCATTGGTAATTATAATATCTATATCACCCGATGTTACTGCTCCTCGCCTATAACTTCCAACGATTTTAAGTATTGATGTGCCGGGAATGGATGCTGATACTTTTGCAAAAATTTTCTCAAATATTTTTTCATATTCTATGATTTCATCTCTGGGTATTCGTGTGTTTATATCTTCATAATATTTTAGACCTAATTGTTGTTTATCATTTAATAAGTTTATATTTGTGGGTTCTCTTAATTGTTCAATAGTAGTTATACCTTTTTTAATTAATTCTTCTGCTTTTTTTGGTCCTACTCCATAAATTTTTGTAAAAATATTAATTGGATTATCTTTTTCTCTATGGAGAACTTCTATTTTCCCAGTAGAAATGAATTCATTTAATTTTTCTAAAATAGTTTTTCCAATATTTGGTAATGGTTTTATTTGGTCTAATGATGTAATGTCTATTTTATATTTTATTAGTTCTTGCTGTGCTTTTAAATATGCTCTTGCTCTGAATGGTTCGCCCTTGCGTATCATTAATTTATTTAGTTCTCCTAAAATATTTATGAATTTTTTATTGTATGGTGGTTCTTCGAAATGCGGGGGTTGTTCATTTTGGTATGGGTGTATAGGTGGGACTTCGTCTTCTTTTTCTTCTTTTTCTTTTGACATTGTTGATTTACTTAATGAATTTATTTTTAAATCTTGTACTTTTAAAGTTTTTTGCTTAGCTGTTTTTTGTTTCGATTTTTTTTTTAATGTTTCTTTTGATGTTTCTTTTGATGTTTCTTTTGATGTTTCTTTTGATGTTTCTTTTGATGTTTCTTTTGATGTTTCTTTTGATGTTTCTTTTGATGTTTCTTTTGATGATGATTTCGATTTTGAATTATTACAATAACCATATTTTATTAATGTTGTTGTTTTAGGATTTATTTCTGTTGCACATATATCCCCTAATGGAGTTGGAAAACATTCGTTATGAGTTTTCCATTTATATTTAAAAGGAAATATACATGAACCTTCTTTTACTTTTTTATTTTTTTCTGTTTTATTCAATTTATTTATTTTTGTACCGTACATTTATAATATTTTAATAAAATATTATAAATATATTATTTTATACTGGTAATTTATATGTCTACCTATATAAAAAGTAGTGCTTTTACTCAAACCAATAAAAATGGTAAAATTGTAAATCAACGAGGTTATGATGCAGTTTATGATGGCAATGTGGCAGTAATTGATGCTGTTAGTAATGGTAATTTGTTTAGAATTGAACTTGATAAAGATGATGTTTTTGATTTATTAAAAAAATTTTATAAATCTGGAACTAATTCTGGTTCTAATTCTGGTTCTTTAAAAGATTCTTTAATGCGCGATTTTAATATAGATAAAACATCTTTACTAGATGATTTATATAAATATAGTAATTATAGTAAATCTCGACTAGCATCTGTGTTTTCTGATAGAGATGAAGATGATATGGATAGTGGTAGATCTGGTAGTTCTAGTGTTTTGGGGAAAGGTGAAAGAAAAACAGCTAAACGACAAAAAAAAGGTAAGGGGGATAAAAAAAATGAGAGTAGGAAAAGAGGGAACAGGGGAAAGGGGCGAAAGGGAAATAGAAGTAGGGAACGGGGCAATAGGGGAAAATGATAAAATTAAACATGTAAATTAATTTTTTGATAAAGATTTGAAAATTTGCTCATAATGTGGATTGACTTTATTTTTTAATATATTATTTTCAATTATTATTGGATCTACAAAATTTTTATCTAATGTTTTAATATACTTTTTTGATCCATATATAATATTATCATTATTATAAATAGATTCTATTTCTATTTCTCTCAAGGTCTTAATAAATTCAATATAATTAATTAAATTAATTATATCTGTAAAATTTATTACATATATTATATTATTTTTTAATATTTTATTATTTATTCCTTCTGTTTCATGTGTAAAATATTCAGATTCACAATTACCACCATTGGCTGCATCTTTTATTAGGTATTTTATGGTTTCTATGTTTTTAATTTTATTTAAATTAAGAATTAAGTAAATTGTGTAATCTGTCATTTATTTATATAATTTATTAAAAATTATATAAATATTTTTATTTGTTTTATTTGTTTTATTTGTTTTATTAATTGGAACTTGTTGATTTTAAATCTTCTACTTCGAGTTGTAAATTTGTTACCGTTTCGGATAATTCATTTGTTTTTAAATTATTAGAATTGATTAAATTAGTGTTACTATTTATATTAGTACTGTTCAAATTAATCATATTTCTGATGCTTAATAATTCTGTTTCTAATGATGTTATTTTATCTAAAAGCTTTAGAGTTTCTGACATTATTATATATTAATTAGATATATTTTTATTTTAATTAAAATATTTATTTAATCTACTTCTTCGATTTTGGGTTCTCCATTTGTAGTTTCATCGTTTGAAAATTTTGGCATTCCTTCTGGCATTCCTGGCATTCCTTCTGGCATTCCTGGCATTCCTGGCATTCCTGGCATTCCTGGCATTCCCGGCATTCCTCCTGGCATTCCTCCTGGCATTCCTCCTGGCATTCCTGGCATTCCTTCTGGCATACCTTCTGGCATTCCTGATGAATATAATTTTTGCATTATTGGCATACATAATTCTTCTAATTCCTTTTTTTTATGTTCAAATTCTTCTTTTTCTGCCAATTGATTTCCTTCTAACCATGTCAAAGTGTCATTTATTTGCTTTTCTAGTTGTTCTTTCTCGTCACTTTCAAATTTTTCCGTTAATTTTTCATTTGATATTGTACTTTTAATTTGGAAACAATATCCTTCTAATGAATTTTTTGCTTCTATACGAAGTTTAAAATCTTCGTCTTCTTTTGCGTATGTTTCTGCATCTTGGGTCATTTTTTCTATCTCTTCTTTAGATAATCTAGATTTATCATTTGTAATTGTTACATTACTACTTTTTCCTGTTGATTTTTCTAAAGCGGTTACTTCTAGAATACCATTTGCATTTATATCAAATGATACCTCGATCTGTGGAACTCCTCGCGGCATTGGTGGTATATCACTTAATGTGAATTCTCCTAATTTATTATTATCCTTTGTTCTGGCTCTTTCTCCCTCAAATACTTGAATTGTTACAGCCGGTTGGTTATCTGCATATGTTGAAAATGTTTGAGATTTTTTTGTAGGAATTGTGCTATTTCTTGGAATTAATGTTGTCATAACTTCTCCCGCCGTTTCTAGACCTAACGATAATGCGGCAACATCTAATAATAATAAATCTTCCGTTTTTGATGAAGTATTTCCAGATAAAATTGCCGCTTGAACAGCTGCACCATGCGCGACCGCTTCGTCTGGATTAATTGATTTTGAAAGTTCTTTACCATTAAATAAATCACTTAATAATTGTTGGATTTTTGGAATTCTGGTAGAACCACCAACTAATACTACTTCGTGAATCTCACTTTTTGGAATCTTGGAATCTTTTAAAACCTTTTCAACCGGATCCATTGTTCCTCTAAATAAATCTATACATAGTTCTTCTAATCTAGCCCTTGATAAAGATGAATTAAAATCTATTCCTTCGAATAAAGAGTCGATTTCTATTGTTGTTTGTGTTGCGGATGATAATGTTCTTTTTGCTCTTTCACACGCATTTCTAAGTCTACGCGTGGCCCTTGGGTTATCTGAAATATCTTTTTTATGTTTACGTTTAAATTCCTGTGTAAAATGATGAACTAATCTATTATCAAAATCTTCTCCTCCTAAATGGGTATCTCCTGCCGTTGCTTTTACTTCAAAAACCCCATCTTCTATATTCAGTATTGAGACATCAAAGGTACCCCCTCCTAAATCAAAAATTAAAATATTTTTTTCTGTAGATGATTGTTTGTCTAAACCATATGCTATTGCTGCTGCAGTTGGTTCATTTATTATACGTAATACATTTAATCCTGCGATTGATCCAGCATCTTTTGTTGATGCTCGTTGGGCGTCATTGAAATATGCTGGAACTGTTATTACTGCATCCGTTACTGCTGTACCCAAATATGCTTCTGCGATTTCTTTCATTTTAATTAGGATCATTGATGAAATTTCTTCTGGTAAAAATTGTTTATTTTCATTTTTATAATCAACTTCTATTACTGGTTTATCATCTCCTTTATCACATACTTTAAATGGAAATTGTCTTATATCTGACTGTGTATATTTATCCGAAAATTTTCTACCTATTAATCGTTTTGCATCATAAACCGTATTCGTTGGATTTTGGGCTGATTGATTTTTTGCTCCATCTCCTATTATTCGTTCTGTTTCTGTAAATGCTACATACGATGGGGTTGTTCGATTACCCTGATCATTTGCTATAATTTCTACTCTGTCATTTTGCCATACACCTACACAGGAGTATGTTGTGCCTAGATCGATTCCGATTGCTGTCATATAATTATTTATTGTAATATTTATTTAAATTATTTAATATTTTATTATATGATTTATTTTAATTTTCTGTTTATTGGTGAGAATTATTTCTTTTGTAAGCTTTCAAATTTTGAATAGATAAAAAAAAATTGAAATAGATTTATTGAATATATTCTTATATTAAATAGCGATAGAAATGTTCTAATATATTGTGGGGGGAACCCACAATTAAATAAAGTAATTAACACTGAGAGATCTAGGCAAGCACCGATTGTGGAATGCTCCCGATGATGATCTCTACCCCATTGTTTAAATAGAGCTTCGGCCGACTTGACTTTGGGGGGAAAAAAGGATACTGAGGCGGAAAAGATGTAGACGATGTGGTATCTGGGCGGGTGGTAGGCCACCACTCGGACCTTAGCCCGGTTATTGCCTTGTGTAAAACCAACTTGCTCTTTTCGAAGTTGGTGTAAAACAGAGATGCTCTCCTGAATGGGTGATGGTGGGTTAAATTCCTACCGGAGCAACCACGGATACCTTGTGAGCTCAACCTACATCTTGGAAGTCTTGGTCGGGGGGTGTAAAAACCCTAGAAAGTCCACCAAAAAAAAATTAATATATAATTTAATTTATTAGAACTTTATTAGAAATGAAAAAAATTATTTTAGAACTTTATTAGAAATGAAAAAATTTATTTTAGAACTTTATTAGAAATGAAAAAATTTATTTTAGAACTTTATTAGAATTTTATTAGAAATGAAAAAATTTATTTTAGAACTTTATTAGAAATGAAAAAAATTATTTTAGAACTTTATTAGAAATGAAAAAATTTATTTTAGAACTTTATTAGAAATGAAAAAATTTATTTTAGAACTTTATTAGAATTTTATTAGAAATGAAAAAATTTATTTTAGAACTTTATTAGAAATTTTTTCATTTTTTTACATGTGATAAAAATGAAAAAATATAAATATAATTTAGATAAAATGAATATTTGATGGATTTGCGCCATGAACATTTTCTGACGATTTTCCAGCTATATAAATAATATCATCGTAATCTGCATGAATTATATCTATTCCGTCAGCGTATATTGTGTCTGTTCCGCCACCGCCATATATTGTGTCTACTACACCATTTATAGTGTATATAAAGTCATCACCTGGTCCAGCGTATATTAGGTCTCCGTCTGTCGTACTTAAATTATATATTGCATCATCTCCTGCTAGAGCATTTATTGTATTCCCTCCGACATAATCATAAATTATGTCAACTCCAGCTGTACCAGTTATTGTCTTGTCTTCTTCTTGTGGTATTATTATTATATTATCTAATCCAGATTGTTCATATGCTCGTATATTATAATATTTTGTTATACCAAACCGGAAATTATTTAATATTGTTTGAGCGTTATGAATACCAATTAATGATGGAAAAATATAATTATTTATAGAGTCTCCAGTATAAGTTGTATTTAATTGAATTGTATTATTTAGTAATCCTAAAGTGTGAAATCCCTGTGGATTTTGTGATTTTAATTCATCTGGAACATTATTGTTTACACATTTAATTTTGTTTAATATATCAGGTGTTAGTGGGATATCCTGAGTTTGAACATATGGGGAATTGTTGCTTCCGTCTACTTGTTGGAAGCTTAATTGGAAATTATTTGTTAGCGGCGATTGATTGAAATGTGTAAAAATACTTTTAGCATGAGTATCATGCGTATCTATATCTTCTGAATGATGTGGAATTACACCGCTTAAATCTGTATAAAATGTTTCTTGTAGACCTACCCAAATTAATTGTATATGTTGTGCTATTAATTCCGGTGTATTTAATGTGTCTTTTATATAAGTATTGCCTGATAATTCTGTGCTAATAAAATTTGGTTTAATATATTGGGCTACTATATCTGTTATATAATTTTGAATATCTATTACATATTGAAAAATGTTTGGTTGTTCTGGTATACAATTGTTTTTTAGATATTTTGCACTTAAATATGTACCCATATCGGGTATATTTGTGATTTTAACTATTGGTTGTGGTACTTGCAATGATGTTTTTGAATTATTACAACAATGTTCGGCTGGATTGTAGTTTATATAAGCATCATTTGGATTTATTACTTTTTCAGCTGATTGTTCACATATTTTTTTTATATATAGATCTACGTCATGATATGATTGTTGTAGTGATTTTACTATATTATTTTTTGGACAAGAGGTTGTACATTGGTTATTGTATGGTCCCCAATTTATTCTATTTTTTCGATATGTACTACTTGATTTAACACTATAATTATTGTTATACTGTTGATTGTTAGAATTTGTATTGGTTAAACTATTGAAACTACAATCGGATTTTGTTCTTTTAGCTAAATTTGTGCTTTCTCCTTTATAATGTTGACATCTTCCGGCTAAGCCATATAATGATGATGGAGTATTTTTAGGATTATAATTATATTTTATTTGCGATTTTCTTGATAATACTGCGATTGACATTTATATTTATACTATAAAAATATATTTTAGTAATTGAATTAATTTTTGAATTAATTTTTTGGAAATATTTTTGAACTATATTTTTAAAATTGAAATAACGTTTTTAAAACTTTTAAAGATATATTATTTGGATAGTATATAACGTTATAGTGATCCATGAGCAACTATTATGGACAAAATAAGTATGGTAACTATAGTGGATATAATAGGTATAATAGGAATAATAGGTATAATAGGAATTCTGGTCGAGGAGGGAATCAAAGTAAATATACTAAAAAAAAGGAACCTGTACTGGATGTGGCGGATATGAATATGTTTCCCCTTTTGGCTTGTTCTAATAATGATGAAGCTAGTGAAAAATCTATTGATTTGTCTTCTTCTAATATTGATTTTAAAAATGCTATAAATGTCAACATTGCATTAGAAAAGCAAGAAGAAGAAGATAAAGAATTAATAATTCCTGACTGGACTATTATTAATTCAAAAAATAAAACTCTTAAAACGTATAACTGGCATGGAAAACTGGTATGTGATAAAATTCTTGGAAATAATGATAATGGTGGTAATGATGGTAATGATGGTAATGGTGGTAATGATGGTAATGGTGGTAATGATGGTAATGGTGGTATTGATACAAATGATATATTAAAATTGTATAAGAAAATGTCTTTACGTTGGAATGAATATAGAGATGACTTAAATGATTTAGTTGGCGATATATCTCCATATTGGAATTATCGTGAAGATATACAGAAGATTGTAGATGAAGAAAACTATATCATGAATAGAATGTATAATAGAGATTATGAATATAGTAGTGATGATGATAATGATTTATATGCTGATGATGAATATTAAAATTTATATTTATTAGTTTAAAAAGTGTATTTATTAAATTTTTTTTATATAATGATTCAAACTAATAATATTGAGACAGATAATATTGAGACAGATAATATTGATGATCTTGATGATGTTGATGAAAATGGATTTGATAATCAATGGATTAACAGTTTTAAAAATACAGATTTAGAAAATATAGAATTTGTAAATTCTATAACTGATTCATCTAATAATATTTCTATTATAAAAATTGTTAACATATATGTTAATAGTGGTGAAAATATTCTAGAAAATATTACCGATAATAGTATTAATATTTATAATAATGTTTTAAAACGGAAAGATATTTTGGAATTGGTAAATCTAAATAATATATTTAACAACAAGAAATATAATCTTTATTTTTTGTTAAAATTTAATGTTGATATTTCATATACGGAAATTGATAAATTATTAAATTATATTGATAATAATTCTGAATCTAGTAATTCTACTGAACAGAATTCTTCTTCTAATTCTTCTGATTCTACTGAACAGAATTCTTCTTCTAATTCTTCTTATTGTAATGATGTTAATAATTATTTAACTGTTTATAATAAAGTAGATGATGTGTATTTTAATACTAATATTGATTTTTTGAAAAAATTTGATACATTATATTTTATATATTATGAAAAACGTGTAAAAGAAATAGTTAGTTATAATCCTGCATTAAAAATACCATATTATGATACGAAAGATAAAAGGTCTACTAGAAATAATCGAAAATATAGAAATGTAGGAAATAAAGGCAATAAAGACAATAAAGACAATAAAGGTATAAAAAATATATCTAATAGATCTAGAAAAATAGTAATTAAATTATAAAATTTATATATTTTTAAGCGACATGTATTTTTGTGTTATTCCTCTTTCTTTTACTAAAGTAATAAAGATAAAATATAATTCTATCAATTATCATCACTCTTAAAAACCCCCAGCCCCGTCCATTGGTATTAATACTTTATTAGATTTTTTGTATATAATTATTCTAAATCTTATAAAAATTTTGCGATTTATTTATTTGTTTGACTAAATTACATTTTAAAAAATATTAAAATTTATTTTATTTATAATTATAATATGGAAAATAATATTGACGATAATATTGACGATAATATTTACGATAATAATATTAACGGCGATGATAATATTATGGTTGGTAATGCGAATCTAACTACTGAAACTTATACAGTTATTAGAAATTTATTGAATGATTTATTTGATGATAATAATGAATTTTTTCAAAATTTAGATTTTTCCAGAAATAATATACTTGATACATCAATTAATAATGATAATAATAATGATAATAATAATGATAATAATAATGATAATATTAATGATATAAAAAATAATATTAACAATAATATTAATAATAATATTAATAATAATATTAACAATAATATTAATAATAATGGTAATAATAGTGGTGGACATAGTTCACGCATGTTAACTTCATTAATTTTAATAAATACGTCTAATAGGAATTCCTATATTAATGGTATAGTAAATACTGATGGATATAATAGAAATAGATATACTGGAATTGGGGATAATATAGATACTTTATTAGATAATTATATTTCTAATGAAAATTTAACTAATTTTATTAATAGTACATTAAGTCAAAAATCTAGATATAAAAAGGTTACTAGTGAAAAAGGCTTTGATCAAATTGAACAAATTAAATACTCATCTGAATTAACTATAAATGATAATTGTCCCATATTTTGTACTAAATTTAAGGATGGTGAGATAATTAGTAAATTACCATGTAATCATTGTTTTACATCTGATGCTATTGATAAATGGTTGACTGAAAGTAATGTTTGCCCAGTATGTAGGTATGAATTACTGTTTAAAGAAATTAAACATAATGATAATACTATTCAAGAAAATAGGATTGAACAAATACATGAACAAATGGGTGAATATCTTGATGAACAAATAGATGAACAAATAGATGAACAAATAGATGAACAAATAGATGAACAAATGGATGAAGCTGGCGATGAACAAATGGATGACGCTGGTGAACAATATTTTGAACAAGGTTTTGTTTTTGAACAGGGAATTGCATTAGAGCAACGATCGGACTTGGATCGATCAGCTTCTTTAGAGCAATCACCTAGTTTAGAGCAATCACCTAGTTTAGAGCAATCACCTAGTTTAGAGCAATCACCTGCTTTAGGTGTGTTGCTGACTTTAGAGCAATCTTCTGATTTAGGCGTCTTGCCGACTTTAGATCAGCCGTCAAATAATTTAGCAATAAGTCAAAATGTATTTAGGCCTGTTCGTCCTGTTATTCCACCCAATATTATAGAATTATTAGCTCAACAAGAAGAATTAGATTTTCAAGAAGCAATTTTACAAAGTTTAAGAGATTAATTTATTTTGGAATTATAATATACTTATATATATATAATCATGAATGAATGGCAGAAAATGGTTAAAAAACACGCTGGTTTAAATAAGGGCAAATCTCTAAGAGAAATATTACCATTAGCGAAAGCTGAATATAGAAAAACTCGCGGAAAAAAGGCGACCGTTCATAAGGGTACTGTTCATAAAAAAAGACATCGTCGTCGTCATCGTCATCGTCATAAGCAACGGGGTGGCACTGGTTGTGCGGGTGGCTCTGGATCGGGTAATACTGAATCTTTATCTGGAGGCGGCGGCGATGGGGCTGAGCCAGCTAACGAGTATCCGTTTGCCCATAATTATGCTAGAGTTGTTGGTGATGGTGGTGGTGGTGGTGGTGGTGGTGGTGTAAATCAATTAGACCAATCGGGAGGTAAGCGTAGACGTAGATCTGCGGGAAAACGTAGATCTGCGGGAAAACGTAGATCGGGGAAACGTAGATCTGCGGGAAAACGTAGATCTGGTAGAAAACACTAAAAATTATATAATTTAGAAATAATATATTTAATAAAATATATTATTTGATTGGTTTGTTAGTTTGGTTGAGTTTGTAAATCAATGTCTTTATTTATTGATTTAATAAAATCCAGTATTTTTTTGTCTTTAAATATAGAAAAATTAGGAGTAATAAAGTTTTGTTCTGATGATGATTCTTCTATGAGTATTGTATGATTTTCCTTTACAAATTTTATAATTGTATCGTATGATATATTTTTAGTATTGAAAATAATATTTAAAATTTTTTGTAGTTCTGTTTTTCGCATTCGTTTATATGGATCTGGGTGTAAATTATATACTAATAATTCTAATACAAAATTTAAAATTATATATATTGGACTGGTTGGATTTGTATATTTTGATATAAATGTATCTATTATTAATTTTATATAATTTATTGTAAACATATAGTAATCTGATTTATATCTGTATTTAAATAAATCATTTATTATATATTTGTATTCTTTATCAATATATTTTCTATAAAAATTTCTTAAACTTTGATTGTATTTATTAAAAATATCTATATTATTTTTGTTTATATCTGTGTTAAACTCTGTGTTAAACTCTGTGTTAAACTCTGTGTTAAACTCTTTGTTAAAATCTTTGTTAAAATCTTTGTTTAAATCTTTGTTTAAATCTTTGTTTAAATCTTTGTTTAAATCTTTGTTAAAATCTTTGTTATATATTTTTATTATTTTGTTATGTTCTATAATATCATTTATAAATATATTTAATTCTTTTTCAGTTAAGTGTTTTTTAAAAAATTGTTCTTTATTGGAATCATGACTATCATGGTACTCTTCTAATATATATGATAAAAAATGTGATTCTGGTGCATAATTATAATGTTTTGGTTTATATCCTAGTAAACTTTTTTTTAATTTATAATAATTTATGTTTAGTGGATGATCTTTGTTTGGATGATGATCTATTATTTTTTTTAAATTTATGGAAAGACCAAAATCTATTATTATTGGTGATTTCTTATTTAAATCATATAAAATATTTCCGGCATGTAAATCGAAATGAATTATATCATTTTTATTTAATAATTTTATACTATTTAAAATATTATGAAATGTATTTATAAATGTTGTTAAATATATACTTGGTACTTCTAATGAATCAATATACTTATCTATGTCTGTTCCGTTAATATAATTTATGTATATTAATTTGAAATCATTTTGTATAAATTCGTAATTATTTACTACATCACAATCTGATAAATTTGTGGATTTATTATTAAAAGCATTTAATTTTATATCGCACGATTTTACTATGGGACCAAACAATTTTTGATAGTTTTTTATTTTTTTGATAATATTACTTATTTCTATTTCATTTACTGAGTTCTTATCTTTTATCTCTAATTTTGTTACATATTTTTTTTCTTTGCTTATATTTCCTTTACATGTAAATCCCGGATAATATATGCAACCATATGCGCCTTGATTTAATAATGTAGCCATAATATATTATGATTATATATTTACTATAAAATATATTTGTTGTTTTTTTTTATTGTTTTTATTGTTTTATTGTTTTATTGTTTTATTGTTTTATTGTTTTATTGTTTTATTGTTTTTATTGTTTTTATTGTTTTTATTGTTTTATTGTTTTTTGGTGTATATAAAATATCGATTTTTATATGTTTTTTTTAATTTATATAAACATTTTTCCCTTGTATCTAGTTGTTGTGAATTTAAATTTCTTAGTCTTATTGTTTCTTTGTCTAATAATTCCTTATATTGGTTACTAAATTCTTCAAATCCTGTTGATGGTTTAAAGTCTATATCGTAATTGGATTTTATATGTTTGTCCATATTATCTATTATTTCTGAATCTAGTATTATATAATTTCGTTTTGGTTTTTGTGGTTGGGTTTGTGGTTGAGTTTGTGGTTGGGTTTGTGGTTGGGTTTGTGGTTGGGTTGATGATATTTTTTTCTTAAAATAATATCTGGTTGCTTTAAACATTTTATCATTTGTATCTCCATTGTATCCTAAATCTTTTAATCTTTTAGACTCAATTGTTAATTCTTTTTGGTATTGGTCTGTCCATTCTTTCCATTTTTCTTTGTATGTTTTTCTATCGGTATACATATGTAATCTTGAAAAATCTGTTAGTAATAATATAATTTCATCTGAAAAATTATATCTGTAAATTGTTTTGATTTGGCGTGGACCTGGATGTGTATGTTCTTGAGTGTGCTGTTCCATATAAATGTTTTAGTATATGAATACTTATGTAGTTTTCAATTTTTTATTTTTTTATATTTATATTTATATGTTAGTTTATTGTTTTTATGTGGAGCCGTTTTATGATAGTGGGATTAAAGAATATCGTCATATTGTTACTATTAATCGTGAACCAGAGGGGGCGTTGAAGAATTATGTTAAACGGATTTCTTTCTCTAAGTTATCTAGTTTTAAAGGATTTGGTGGTTCTGGGTCTGGTGGTTCTGGGTCTGGTGGTAGTTGCTCTTTCTGTGTTTATGCTATAAAAAATATTGATGAGAGTTTGGTTGGTGGAGGGGGTGGTGTAGGAGGTGGTGTAGGAGATAGTTGTGGTGCTTACGGAGAATTGTTGAGTGTTGATAATATTGATAATTTTATTATGTTTCTCATGGAAAATAATTATACTATTAATAAAGATATTACTAAGGTTATGAATAATGATAAAATTTATGTTAATAATGGGAAAAAATTGCTTTTCTATGTTAATTACAATAATTGATTTTATAAATTTTATGGTTGCGGATTTTTATATTTTGTTATTATACTATGCCTTGAAAATCTGTACAAGAAGAATTTTATATTCTGGATAACGACGAAATAAATAGAGCCCTGGCTGAACAGTCTAAGGCCAAATCATATGAAATAATGGAAACGCATTTGAAAAAATATTTACAAAAATTTAAAAAGAATGATCCGGAGCTTTTGCCATCATTTAAAGGTTGGATTGCTCATTATCATCCAGAAAATGTAACATTAGATGATCGATTATATATTCCAAACAATCCACATGAATTGGTTTGGAATAACTTAACTAAAGAATCTGGTCGTGGTTGGTTTAGTAATCGATTTGGTATGGGAATAACTAAAAAACGATGTAAATTTAAACGGTGCAAATCTAACCGGTGCAAATCTAAACGGGGTAGATATGTGAGAACTCGCAAACATTAAATTTTTAGGTATTATTTATAAAAATTGATATAAAATTTTATTTAATATTATATCAATTATTATAATGGAAAATGTAAATGAAAGTAAAAATGAAACTAAAAATGAATTATGTGTTTTAAATTTGGAAAATTCTATTTTGCGTTATATTGATGGAATGGATTCTGTTGAATTGGCTATTTTGGAATTGGCTAAAACTCAATTAGAATCAAGTTTTGATATAGAGAAAAGTATTGGGTTTTTGGAATTCTTAAGTAAAAATAATATACAGATTTCGAATTAATGTTTTATGTTATTTAATTTGGTTTTGATATTTGGTTTTTATATTCTGCAAATGTTAAATTCTCATTGGGAATAATTGTCCAAGATTTTTCTTCTGATTGTTCTGTTGTTTCGTTTGTGACTTCTTTTTTTGGTGAGTCGTCTGGCGTGGCTGTTTCCGATTTAGTTTCTTCTATAATTGGTGATGGCGGAGCTGGTGGAATTTTTAATGAAGTAAATGAATCTTCTAATTTTCCTAGATATTTATAGTGATTTGCTAGTTTTTTTAATTTGTCTCGCGACTCGATTAGTGAACTGTCTTTTGAAGTATTTTCAGCATTATATTTTTTTAAAGATACAAATACACTTTTTTTTTGTTTTTGGTCTGTGGGGTTTTGGTCTGTGGGGTTTTGGCCTGTGTGGTTTTGGTCTGTGGGGGTTTGGTCTGTGGGGTTTTGGTCTGTGGGGTTTTGGTCTGTGGGGTTTTGGTCTGTGGGTTCTGGTTTTGGCGTGGATTGTTCTTTAAATATGATTTTACAATTGTTTTCTATAACAAAGTGTTTTGCGGTTGTTTCGAGATGTAAATATGGAACTATTCTTTTATTATCACTATAATATTCAAATGATTCTGTTTCAAAATTATATTTCATTATTACTTGACCATTTGGTGTTTTTTCTATAATATATTTTTCTTTCAGTTTTTCTATTTCTTCTGATGATAAATTGGTTATAGATAGATTGTCGAATTCATTGTCATAAATATCTTCATATGCTTCGTAATCTTTGATCTGTTCATCAAATTCATCAAGTATATTTCTATTCATTGTTAAAGAAACATATACTGTTGCTGTTATTGTCCCCATTATAATGACAAAAGTAATAATTAATACATCTTTAAGTGATTGTGCAAAAATATGATGCATATTATTACTTTTATCTACCATTATAATGTTAGAATACCGCAATGCATAATATTCTTTTTCTGCATCCGTGTAATTACAATAGTTCTCATAATCATCATCTGTTAGACAATTATTATATAATGTACCATATATGATCATATTTGTTATTAACATTTGTTTTCTTATGTGTTTTAATATTTTATGTTTATATTGATTTATTGATAATTTTCTTGTTTTATTTTCTTGTTTTATTTCTTTGTTCAAATAATGTGTGGATTTCTGTTTGTAAATCGGGAACTTTAATTCTTAAATAATTATTATTTTTGTTATTTGGATGGAGGCATACTAAATATAAATCTCCTACTCGTTTATTATATTTGTGTGTTAAGATATATTTATAACCATTTAGTTGGAGTGCGTAATGCCAATAATTTGTGTCCGGAAAATGATTTATACATTCTGGCAATGCCCATTTATTGAAATTTGTGGATTTAACAATTTCTTTACATCGCTTCCAATCGTAGATTTCTAGAATTTCTTCTTGGTCTTTTTGGTCTTTTTGGTTTGTTTGCCTTTTTTTAAATATCATATCTATTGATCCTGCTATTTTTAAATCTTCATCGTAAACTATCCACTCTGTTCTATATGGTTCAAGATTCGTTTTGAAATCGTTGTAAAAATTCATAAAATATTGAAATTCTATTGATGTGTTTGTTGGTGTTTGTGATATATTATTATAAAAACATTCGATATCGTAATGCATTTTTGTTCCCGCCGAAGATGCTTCGTTTTTGTTTTTTTCCCATAAATCTTTTATTTCTTGTTTTGATAGTCCATAGTATTTACTATTGGGCCAGTTATTAGATGCCATCATATTATTTATAATTTTCTCTTCATCGAATTTACTGAATAAACTATGTATGACTGTAGTCATTGATGTATAATCTGTTTCGCCATTTATGTTATATGTGTGTGTTGCTTCGTCTAGGGACGTGTTCATGTCCCTTTTGTGTGCATTTAATTTTTGTAGATGGTCGAGAGGTAATTGTTGTGGTTGTGGTTGTGGTTGTTGTTTTTCCATTTGTTATATAGATGTAAAAAAAATAATTAATATTTAAATTTATTAAATATTAATCAATTTTTATTTTTTATTTTTGTTGTTTGTTTATGTTTTGTTTTATCTTTTATTTTATGTTTTATGTTTTATGTTTTTTTGTAAGTATTTATTTCCTGTACTTATATGATTTATTTTTACTTCGCATGGTTGACAACTCGTAAATGTATTTATACCACTACTATATACTACTCGTTTTATATTTAGATTTTTTATTGTATTTAAACAATTATTACATGGAGCGGAATCCTTAAAATTATTTTCCGCATCACACCTTACTATATATAGCGTTGTTTTTTTGTATATTTTTTCTAGATGGTCATTTTCTTTTGATCGCGATGATTTATTCTTAACCGACTTTTATCTGTTCTCCGTATTTTCCATATGTATTCGTCAGGTTTCGATGCATATTCCTTAATGCCGCGATTTCTGCATGACATGTGCATGTATTTTTAATAAAATCATCACTTGAATAACTTCTATAATGATTAAATCCTCGACCAATAATCTTTCCATTTATAACTGCTACTGCTCCATGGCGCATTAGTACTGGAGATTGATTTGCCTGAACGGATGCATAATACAGAAATTTTTCATCTTGGACGCTAATAATTGACATTATGTATTATATAGGTTTTAAACTATTGTTTTAAATATTTCAATTTTATTTTTTGATATATTAAATAATTATTTATATATAATGTACACTTCTGAGATTTCTAATAATTTTGTTGATTTGCAAAATATTGTTATTGATAATCCTGATTTTAATGATTGGCATGAATCAAGTGATCAATTTATTGATTTAAATGGTTGTTCTTTAGATTTAAGTAATTTTATTAATATAAATAGTATTAATAATAACTGTATTGTTGATAGTAGTTCTAATGAATATTCTGGTGAATGTTTTAACCATAATAATAATAATAATAATAATAATAATAATAATAATAATAATAATAATAATAATA
>ERZ802830.2263-NODE-2263-length-17632-cov-11.7105_pt1 | contig 17632 bp, 13 predicted proteins | sample MGYA00345654_ERZ802830 | MGnify/ENA primary metagenome ERZ802830 (study PRJEB30503, sample SAMEA104212375) | marine metagenome | biome: Westerlies Biome; feature: [SRF] surface water layer (ENVO:00010504) within the epipelagic zone...; material: water...
TGGCGTGGGACTTCGGTGACGGGGCGACCTCTTCCGCTCTGAATCCGACCCACACCTACACTGAGGCGGGCACCTACACCGTGACCTTGACTGCAAGTGGTCCTGGTGGCGACGATGCGGAGATTTGCTCGGCATGTATCACAGTCGAGCACCCGGCTCCCGTGGCTCGATTTAACCCATCGGTAACATCGGGAACTTATGACTTGGCTGTTCAATTCGCGAATACTTCGATAGGCCCGATCGATACTTACCTTTGGGACTTCGGAGACGGTTCGACTTCGACAGAAGAAAGCCCTGTTCACATCTACACAGGAGAAGGGCTCTTCACCATTACACTGACTGCGACAGGCCCAGGTGGATCCAGTACCGAAACCTGTTCTTCATGCATCAGTGTGGATCACCCAGCACCCGTTGCGGCATTTACACTGTCTACAACGAGCGGTACGTATGATCTTCTTATCGATTTCACCAGCTCTTCAACAGGTCCCATCGATAGTTTGCTCTGGAACTTTGGCGACGGTAATACTTCGACTTCTCAAAATCCAAGTCATACCTACCTGAGTGCAGGGACCTTCGATGTGAGTCTGACAGTGTCAGGCCCAGGAGGAAGCGACCAAGAGATCTGCTCGAGTTGTATTGTCGTTCTCGATCCCGCTCCTGTGGCAAGCTTCGACGCTTCCACTACCAGTGGAGTTTATGATCTCCCTGTTTCATTCAACAATACTTCCAGTGGGCCAGTATCTTCATACCAGTGGAGTTTTGGAGATGGGGCCACTTCGTCCGAATCCAGCCCGACGCATGTTTATAGTGAAGCAGGAATCTTCACCGTATCACTGACGGCGACAGGACCTGGAGGAACTGATACATATACCTGTGCTTCTTGTATCGTCGTAGGATCTCCGGCACCCATCGCTGGATTCTCAACGTCGTCCACTTCGGGCGACTGGGATCTTGAAGTCCAGTTCACTAATTCTTCGAGTGGTCCTATCACAGATTACTCATGGAACTTTGGAGACGGAAATACCTCAGCCGAGGAAAATCCGATGCACACCTACACTGCAGCTGGAAGTTATCTGGTTTCTCTGACGGTCAGCGGACCGGGGGGAAGTGATACAGAAATCTGCTCCGCTTGTATCACCGTAACAGATCCTGCACCTGTGGCAGACTTCGTGATTGCGCCAGCAACGGGAGTGCTTGACCTCTTGGTGACATTTACCGATCTCTCCACGGGACCGATTACTTCATATGCATGGAATTTCGGTGACGGTGGAACCTCTACAGAATCTAGTCCTAATCATGTCTACACCATCGCTGGTGCATACACCGTTTCGTTGACGGTCACCGGTCCTGGCGGATCTGATACGAGAACTTGCATCGAATGTGTCAATATTCAGGAGCCGGCTCCAGTGGCAGAATTCTTCGCCACGCCAGTGGGTGGAATATACGACCTCTCGATTGGGTTCACAGATTTGTCGACAGGAGTCATCACTGATTGGCTTTGGGAATTTGGCGACGGAGCGACTTCGACAGAACAGAACCCCACCCATGCTTACGCGCTTTCTGGAAGTTACGATGTCACTTTGACGGTGACAGGGCCAGGAGGATCTGATTCTAAAATTTGTCTCGGTTGCGCAGAGGTTCAGTCTCCGCCTCCGATAGCGAGCTTTGAAATTAGCGCGACTTCGGGAGAGTTCCCACTGACGGTGGAGTTCACTGATACAACAGCAGGTGAAGCGACATTCTGGTTCTGGAACTTTGGTGACGGAGGAAATTCCATTCTTCAGAATCCGACCCACACCTTTATGTCGGCAGGAACCTACACCGTGTCACTCGTCGTGAATGGACCAGGGGGAACTGATAACTTCATATGCCCTGCATGCGTCACGATTTCTACGCCTCCGCCATATCGATTGCGCGCTCAGAGTACAAGTGTGGCATTACTGGAGACCACCCAAATCAGTATCGCGTTAGATCATAATAGTTCTGGTGAAACTGTGCAGGCTTGGAGTTATGGCTTATGCCACGACGAATCGAGCCTTGAGTGTCTCAGCGCAGCTGATGGCCTAGGTTTGTCCGATATCAACAACGGCGCTGAGCCTGATTTCAGTTTGACCCGCTTGGAAACCAACGGATTTACTGCAGGAGTCGTGATCAGTTTCTCATCTTCCGCAAGTTTGCCCATGGTGAATGATTTAGAGATAAATGTTGCGACATACACTGGCATACAGGAGGGGACCACGAGTCTCCAGTTCTGTAATTCCTTGGGAACACCCAATATTGCGGTGGTCATCGTCGCAGATACGATCTCGCACACCCCGGTCACTGTACCGGGTGAGGTGACGGTGACATCTGCTCCATAAAGAGTTCATTGTTTCGACCTCATTAAGTTCCTTCATGAACGGCCATCATCCTCTCCCCGAAAAGTTGAATTTTCGGGGAGATTTTTTTGGTATTCAGGAGAGGGCAAGACTGGGGATACGAATAGGTATTTATCGTCTAGGAGATGAATTATTTAGGAGATGAATTATTTAGGAGATTCGTCATCTAGAAGTCGAAGGCAGCACTTCTTGTATTTGAGTTCACTTCCGCAAGGGCATGGATCATTTCTTCCAATTTTCGACGCCACTCGTTCGATAGATGCTGTTTCGCCTGATCGTGTTCTTGAAAACTCAGACCCCAGCGCGTTGATCCATGATCGTAATCCGACTCCACCAGAAATCCTTCCCCTCTCTCCAAGGTCATAGAGGAAGTTACCGATGAGAAGGGGCACTTCATCGACAAGAGAATCAGGGATCGCTATAGATTCGAAACCGGTCATGAGTCCGTGTTGAACATCGACCTCTTCTAATTGATCAATAGGCAATTGGCGATGGTCGCAGGATGCTTGAAGGAATTGTTTCAACCAGGCTGGAGCGTGGGGAGCCAATTCCGATGAAACAGAACTTCCGGCATCATCGATCAAGAAATCGGTGATCCAATTATTGACCTGTTCAGCTTGCCAACGTGAATCCACCGGTCAGACCTTTTCAATCCAGCCACCACCGAGGACGAGATCTTCATCGTAGAGGGCGGCCACTTGGCCAGAAGCGATGGCGAAAATGGGACTTTCCAATTCCACCTCTAACCAACCCTTTTCGGCGGCTTCTCCTTCAGCAACTTTGACGGTGCAAGCTTGAGGAGTGCCTCCGTGACGTATTTGAACGGTGCATTGAAGGGGGAGCGTGGGAGGTTCGGCAAGGAGCCAATTCATCTCTGAAACGCAAAAGCGTGTTTCCAAAAGGGAGTCCCTCGTGCCCAAAATCACCTGATTCGTTTCCCGATCGGTGTTGACCACATATTTGGGTTCAGTAGAAGCGATTCCCAATCCTCTGCGTTGACCGACGGTGTATGCGGCGTAGCCTTCATGGGTGCCTAGCTTCTCCCCTGATTCGTCGACGATGTCTCCCTCGACAAGACTTTCCGGAGCTTGTTGGCGTATCACTCGACGATAGTCATTGGCAGGAACAAAACAGATTTCCTGACTCTCCGCCTTGTCGACTACCGGTAGATGTCCGACTCCAGCGAGCTCTCTGACTTCGTGCTTGTGAAGGTGCCCTACAGGAAATAAACATTCCTTCAATACTGGATAGGGGACTGTTGCTAAAAAGTAGGATTGATCCTTGTCGCCGTCGACTCCTCTTGCGAGGCGTGGGCCGGAATCTTCTTCGACGATACGAGCGTAGTGTCCGGTCGCTACATACTCAGCGCCCAGATCTCGAGCGAGGTCGTGGAACACATCGAACTTGATCCATTGATTGCAACGCGCACAGGGATTGGGTGTACGTCCGTCTCGGTATTCGTCGACAAAGTAATTGATAATTTTTTTGAACTGATCCGCGTAATTGAAGGAGTAAAAAGGGATCTCTAAACGGTCAGCGACGCGACGAGCATCGATCGCATCTTCGACCGTACAGCAGGCTTTACTTTTTTCGGCAGCCTGCCCACCCTCTCCTAAACGTAGAAAAGCTCCGATGACTTCGTGACCTTGCTCACGAAGCATCTGTGCTGCGACGCTAGAATCCACGCCGCCACTCATCGCCATCAACACCTTGGCCACTTGGGCACTCCTTTATTCTGGCTACTGGCCTATCTGCTGGGCCTCGTAGCGAGGTACGGGTCCTTTGGGACCTCTTCTTGAGTCTCCGAATAGATGTAGGTTGTCGGCTTTCCTTGCTTTTCTCTCGGTCAACCGACAAATTACACTCACCAAGGTACACGGGATCGACGGGGCTGTCTGCCCTTCCGGGTCCCCCTGTCAGAAAGGGCCTCCATGGTCTCCTTTGCTCTCTCAGAAGAACAACAGATGCTGGCGGATATGACCCGCGAATTTGTCTCCAATGAGGTGATTCCTGCTGCTGAACACCATGATCGTGACGGAAAATATCCTACAGAGATTGCTGCAAAGGCATTCGAGTTGGGATTGATGAATATCACTATCCCCGATTGCTACGGGGGTGGAGATCTCGGTCATATGGAAGAAGCCATCATTACAGAAGAACTGGCCTATGGTTGTGCCGGAATGGCCATCAGCATGACGGTCAACAATTTGTCTTCAGTACCGATTCAAATCGGGGGTAGTGAAGAGCAAAAGAAGAAGTGGTTGGGCATGTTGACGGAAGAGCACTGTACTGCTTCCTATTGTTTGTCAGAACCTGATGCCGGTAGCGATGCGGCTGGCCTTCGAACCAGCGCGGTGCTGAAGGGTGATCACTACATTCTGAATGGCACCAAAGCTTGGGTTTCGGGTGGAGCGCACTCCAGATTCTTTACTTTGTTTGCGACGACGGACCCCGGAAGTGGATACGAAGGCATCACATGTTTTGTTATTCCAGCAGATGCTGCTGGAGTTGAGATTGGGAAGAAAGAAGACATGATGGGGCAGAGAGCTTCGAATACTGTCTTCGTCAACTTCCAAGATGTCAAAGTCCCCGTCGAAAATCGTATTGGTGACGAGGGTAAAGGCTTCCAGATCGCCATGAAGACCTTTGATCGGACACGTCCAGGTGTGGCGGCAGCCGCCGTCGGTATCGGTCGCCGAGCCCTCGAAGAGTCGGTGCGTTACGCTCAGGAGAGAAAAGCATTCGGTAAGCCCATCGCTCGCCAGCAGGCGATCCAATTCATGCTCGCTGATATGGCCCGCGATGTCGAAGCCGCACGATTACTCACGTATCAGTCCGCCTGGATGATTGATCAGGGGCAACGAAACACCAAGCAGTGCTCAATGGCCAAGTGTTTCGCCGGTGATATGGCGATGCGGGTCTCTACGGATGCGGTGCAGGTCTTTGGCGGGTATGGCTATTCAAAGGAATACCCAGTCGAGAAACTGATGCGCGATGCCAAAGTGATGCAGATCTATGAAGGCACCAACCAGATCCAGCGCATCATCATCGCCCGCCACCTGTTGGAGGCGTAACAGTCCTCACGTTGAATCAGCTATTTTTTACGCCACGGCCGCTCGGCCGTGGCGTTACTTTTTAGGTGAGTTGAAATTGGAGGAGTTAGCTTTGAAAACTCCAAAGCGGTAAGACGTAATCGGCGGCGTTTTTGCCGGCTACTGCCTGTTCGAAGTGGTGGCGGATCTTCTTAGCGACCAGATCGTTGTTCAGGAACGGCATGCCGAGACAGTCCCAGAACTGGTGGTGCACTCCTCCCGGGAAGGTACGGCAGAAGGTGGTGAAGTCATCGGCGTGGCCGAGGAAGTAATCGTCGAGATCGTTGGCCCAATATTCTTCGTCTGGTGTTCCGTCCCCTGAAACTTCGCGGAATTCGAGATGCGCGAAATCGATAGCGTAATCGCGGGTGGTCCATTCTGAAGAATCGCCATAGCGAATGCGTACTCTTGATTCTCCGAGGCCGGCAGAGAGTCGGTGTTCGACCGCCGGTTGACGCTGGCCAATCAGATACGGGAGGTATCGTTTCTGGAGCTGAGAGAGAATCGCCTCGTGTTGTTTTTCTCCATCTCGTCTTCCTTCTCGGAGGGGGGCGACAGGGAAATCGGCAATAAGGTCAATATTTTCATCAAAAGTGCGCGATGCTTCAGAGTCGAGAACTTCGAGACCAGTTACCGATGAGCGATCAGAGATTTTTCCGTCTGAAACGGTGATCGACTCTCCCGGTTGAACCGCTGAGATTTGAACGGGCAACCCTTCACGGGTGGCCACTTCTTGTTCCAATCGGGCACGATCTGCTAGAGAAATCGGGAAAAGAACCTTGTTCCAAGGGTCTGGAATCTCGTGGGGGAGTCCTATTCCCTGACCAATGATCAGTCGAACAGTTCCCGGATTCGCCCAAGCACAATATTCGCTGCCGTTGGCGGCTATCTGTGATTCCGCATGTTCTGCCAATTGAGCCCTCTGTTCGAGAGTCGATTCACGGCGTTCGTCGAGGTCTTCTGCATCGATGCTCGCCATCGTTGCTTCCAGTTCATTTCGAGTTGTGAGGAAGACCCGTTGTTCGGGTCCTGCCTCACCCAGCAACATTCCGACCAAATTTCTGACTTCAGGATCTTCATTGGGAAGCAAAGCATCTGCTTCAGAAAGCAGAGCTTCACGACCATTACTCAACAACAAGATCATGCAATCGTCTTCGTTGCTCGCCTGCGGTGCCAGATTGAAGAAAGCCTGGGCCTCAATCCCGCCCAAATCGATAGGTTCTTCTTGTGCGATGAAAGTGATCGGCCAACTCGGCAAGTACTCTTCAAAGATGTCTTTCAGATAAGCGAGGCTGATGGGGAGTAGCAGTTGTGGCGCGGGAGTGAGGTCTTCGTGAAGTTTGATGAGCGAATAGGGACACAGATGATCCGTATGGGCATGCGAAACCCAAACAGCATCGATGGGGCCCAACTCAGACCAATCGGTCCGTACCCGTGGAAAGCGTCCCCCCACATCGCCAATGACATGATCGTCGAGCCAAGGATCGGCGAGAATTCGAAAACTTTGTCCCGAATGACGATCCATCTCAGCGATAAAGCAGGAATGTCCAAGTGCCTGAATTTTCAAGAGAGTTCCTCCTCAATTATTGATGCCCTGAGAGTGTAGCCGCTGATCAGTCTTCGTGGAGAATTTCCTTGTCGATGGCGACGACGACAGCGCTGCGGTAGTCCTCAATAAAGTTGATTAGGTTCTGGAGCCGGGATTGGGCGTTCTTTCCATCGCTGGCGACGAAGGAAACTCCGAGGACACAACTCTGATGAAGGTCCTGATCATCGACTTCAGCGACGGATACTTTAAAACGGGACTGTAGGCGATCTTTCAGACTACGAATGGCGTGGCGTTTTTCCTTGAGGGAGCGGGAACCCGGCACCTGTAGATGGACTTTAATAACACCGACTTTCATTAGGATTCTCCCTCTCCTGTTTTTGGTTTTTCTGGCGGGTCGATACCCAGATCTTCTATTTTTCTTCGAAGAATCTCGATGGGCATATCTAGACGGTCTGCGACCTCATCGTTACGGCCACCGGAAAGAACGAGGAGATGCTCTAACCACTGTCGAAACTCCTGACGAAGTTTAACGGGAGATAATCCCAAAGTACGTGCCGCTGGGCGCAGTTTCCAACGGGTTTGTCGCAAGGTTTCGGTGATGATCGAGCCGCCAAATTCTCGTTGTAGTAGGGCCCAAGGGCGTCTGTCTTTCGGTGCGTCCTTAGGAACGGATCGAATCAAATCTGCGATGGCGGATCTGTCGATGTGAACAAAGCGGCCTGGAGAAAACTGTATTTCTTCGACCCCAAGGGTGTCTTCAGCATCGCCTTCTCCACGAATGTTGAAGACTCTTTGTAAGACATCTGGGGAGATAATTTCAGTAGGGGTGAGGTCGACGCAAAGTTGAATCACATTACGTAATTCTCGAACATTGTTGGCATGCCAATCTCGGCTGGAGAGAAGAGCGAGTGTTTCTGAATCTAATCCTCGGACAGGAGGATTTTTTCGCTCACCAAACAAGGCCACAAAATGCTCCGCAAGTCTTGGAATATCTTCGCGGCGCTCTCTCAAGGAGGGCAATCGGAGTGGGAATTCGTGAATACGATGATAAAGGTCAACGAGGAAACGATCTTCTTCGACCTCCCGTGCGAGATCACGATTCGTCGCGCAGACGACTCGTACATTGACGGGTCGCCAGTCACGATCCCCGACTCGACGAATTTCTCCTTCTTGAAGAACTCTTCGTAATGCCTGTTGCATGGGGACAGATGCGTCACTGATTTCGTCCAAAAAGACGGTGCCACCTTCTGCCGCTTCAAATGCTCCAACCTTGTCGCTGGTCGCACCTGTGAAGGATCCTTTGGTATGACCGAACAATTCGCTTTCCAATAGAGTCTCTGACAGACCAGAGCAATCGACGACGACGAAGGGTTGTTCGGCTCTTGGGGACTGGGTATGAATCGCCCGGGCGAGTAACTCTTTACCAACCCCTGATTCTCCAGTGATTAAAACGGTGCGATCGAGATGAGCTGCGGTCTTTGCCAATTCGAGAGTGCGTTGCATCGCAGGAGATTGTCCGACGATATGCCCCATATGGGCTTCCGCCTCATTCCGGCTTCGTAACTGTCGCAGTTCTCTCACATGTTTTTGGTGTAGCAGAACTGTGTGTACGGTAGGGGCGAGAGTCTCTGCGAGGGCTTCCACGAAGTTACGATCACGCTCTCCGAAAAGATGTCGAGCATCTCGACGTTCGATGTACAGAGCGCCGCTGGTAGTTTCGTCAGTGAGAAGCGGAACGGAGAGAAGAGTGAGAACTCGAAGACCCCTCAGACTTTCTGAGGATCGAAATCGAGGGTCGTCCAATGCATCCTCACACAGAACCGATTTTCCCGTTTGAATAGTTTCTTCAACAATAGTCCGACTGAAGGTGAAATCTTCTTCTCCAGCGCTCCAGCCAGCACCGGTTTCCAATAGTTCACCATCACCTCCACGAGTGATGAGCAAGGCTCGCTCGACGGGGGCGCCATCGCCAAACTCGATTTCTCCTATCGCCAATTTCAGGATGCGTTCGAGTACTTCCCTGACATCATAGTCCCAATCCACTTCCAACTTCATGCTGAATTGATCGAGCATCTGGCGGATGCGTGCGAGTACTGCACGCGCGCGATAATCAAGAGGTTCCACGGTACTCTCCTGTTTCTAACTGGGAGATGAATGACTCAGTGATGGACAACTCTTCAGTGCTTTCCAGTTGTCGGAAATGTTTTGCCGCACGCTTGAGCTGCTGAAGTGCTAATGGCTGCTCTTCTACTTGATAGAGGAAGTGAGCGAATTCTCGGCACGTCACTGCTAGTGCATGCTGGCAATCGTTCTCTTCGAAAATCTTCAGAGCCTTTTCGAAAGCTTGTCCTGCTCGGTCAGCCCACTCGAATCCTCGGTCTCTTTGTACTTTTCCTAAAGTTCGCCAACAGCATCCCTCTGAATAAGGAAGGCGCTGATCTCGCACCTCTTCCAAAGCCGATTCCACCTTTTGTAATGCGACATCGAGTGCTCCTAAGTGGCGGTGAGCCTCCGATTGAATTCTCAGTGCATCGATGATCAGTGGAGCACTGCGAGCCTCGCGTGAGCGTTCTTCTGTCGTTAATGCTAATTCGAGCGCTTTTGAGTTGTCTCCTGAGCGACCAAACGCCCGAGCCTGAGTCAGTTTTGCGCGCAGGATTCCTTGGGCGTCGCCCACCTTCTCAAACAATGCAAGGCCTGACGTCAAAGAGTCATGGGCTTCTGAAAGTTGATAACTCTCCAATTGAAGCATTCCTAGACTGACGAGGGCGTCCGCTTCAGCACGGACGATCCGGTGTTGCATTGAAAGTTCAAGATAGTTTGTGAGCAATTCGTGAGAACGTCGATGTTCGCCACGGTGATAGTGCAGCGATCCCAGATTTCCTAGGGTAAGAATTCGACCTTGCAGATCGCCTGTTTCGCGAAACAAATCGAGTGCTTGTTGAAGGCTCTCTTGGGCCCGAATCGTCTCACCGCTACTGATCAGGGTTCGACCCAGATTCATCAGTGTGATCGCAAGTCCACGCCGATCTCCGCATTCTTCGCGAAGTTGGCGTGAAGTGATATACGCCTGAACGGCTTCTCGGAATCGACCCTGGTTTTGGAACAACGTGCCGCGCTGACCCCAAATGCCCGCTTGTTGCATCGGGTGGCTACTGCGTTCAGCGATAGGCATCGCTTCGTCAAGCCTCTCGAGGGCTTCTTTCAGTTGTCCGCTTCTTCGATCGAGGGAAGAGAGTCCGATCAAGGCGAGGACGTAATTGCTGTCGAGTGATTCATCTCCTGCACATATGTGAATCGCTTCCTGATAACAATCTCGTGCAGCGTCGAGTTGATCATTGAAAGTGTGAGCCGCTCCTTGTCGACAGCAGGCACTTGCGGTCAATGCGGTCATCTGGGCACGACGAGCCAACTCTCGAGATTTAGAAAAACTGCTGAGGGCATGCTCATATTCGCCGGCATGCATCTCCGCCTCCCCAATCTTTTGAATCAGTTCGACGTACTCATTCAGGTGTTCATGGGATTCTTTGTCATCGGTCAGCATTGATTGTGGATCTTCGCTGAGCCAGCGACCTTCGACAGCGGTCCAAAGACCCATCGCCTCTGTGTATGCCTGTCGTCCTGATTCAGGCTTTCCTGTTCGACAACGAAGATCGCCGATGCGTGCTAATAGGATGCGTCGCACTGCATCTTCTCGGGTCCATTGAAGTGCTCGTTCGCACAATTCCAGTGCTCGATCGTGTGCCCAGGCGGCTTCAGCTCGGTCGGCGGCTTTCAGTAACCACTCTCGGCCTTTTCCTTCGTCACCTCCCAGAGAAAAGTGTTCTGCGATCGCCTGTACCGGGGCATCGCTCGAGTCATAACGAGCCTCAAGGATCTTGCCCAATCTTAAGTTGAGTCGTTGAAGCATAGGTTGGGTCAATTCGCCCTGAACGAATTCCTGTTCCCAACTGTGACCCCAACGAAACCCCTCGGGCTCTTGATAGAGAATGCCGTTACGGATTAAGACTCGTGCTTGAGCATCCAGTTCAAAGTCGTCCAGGCCACAGGCTTCACATAGGACATCAAAGTCGAGGAGACCGGACATCACCGAAGCCACATCGAGAACCCGACGTTGTTGAGCGTCGAGTCCTTCCAGAAGTTGCAAGAAATGGTTGCGAGCCATTTCCGGCACCGGCAATTGAGCCAATGCCTCAGGATTTGCGACCCAGAGATCATCTTGCCAAGTCAGAGCTGATCGATTCCACAGCCCGCCAAAGAGTTGAACCATCAAAAGCGGAACACCATTACTGCGTTCCAGTAAGACTTGAATCAGCGATGGGTCGATGGGGCCTTCCGGAATGAGGAGAGACTGAATCAGGCCTTCGCATTCATTTTCTTCAAACGCTTTGACGGGCAGTAATGTAAATCGGTTTTCTAATTCGAGTTCGTTGGAAAGTCGATGTAAAGGACTGCCCGAGCTGCGCATCGGGGGTGTTGCTGTGGTAATCACAAGAATTGGCAGATCGACAGCGGCTAAGATAAGTCGTCTTAAGAGTTCCAGATCAAAATCATCTGCGTGATCGATGTCTTCTAATATGAGGGTTCGCGGTTCGATTTCTGAATCTTGTGTGAGGCCTCTGATCACGGCATCGAAGACCCGCTCTTGCATCAATTCTTCAGGACCCTCTTCAGTGCTGGGGGAGCAGCCTTCAATCCAGCCATGGCCGAGTAATCGCGGCAAGATGGATTTCAAGTCGTGACCCCAAGGACCGAGTGCATCTGCGGCAATTTGCGTGTCACCGCTTCTTCTTTCGATGTGCCCTAATACTTGTTCCAACAGCCTACGGAAACCGCTGTGAGGTTCGCGACCATCGAAGGTGCCGTGGAAATGTTGCAGGCCTTCTTCTATCAAAGCTCGTGAACGAAACTCGCTGCGTTGCAACAGCCAAGTCTTTCCGATGCCTTCTTCTCCTTCGAGGTGCATCCATGAACCGTGGCCCCGTGCGCTTTGAGACGCTGCTATTTTTAAGGTTTCCAGATGGGATTTTCGACCCTTGAATGCCGGATTATGACGTCTCATCACCCGAACTTCGGTGGTGGACTTTTCCATGCCTGTTGTCGCGTCTTGGAGCAATCCATGGGCGAGGCTGGCATCGGCGGGGCGGCGGTGCGGCTCAAATTGTAGAAGCGACTGAACGACTTCTGACAGAGGTGGCGGCAAACCTTCGAGTGCGGGAGCGGGTTGACGAGAGAGAGCATCGCTCAATCGTGGAAACGGAAATCTCCCTGTTAAGCCTCTGTAAAGCAGGACTCCGACGGAATAGAGATCGCTCCGTTCGTCGATGGCGATGGGGCTTTCGATGCGTTCGGGCGCCATGTATTGCGGAGTTCCCAAAGCACTTTGAGTGAGTGCACTGTGCAAGTCTGCGCGGGCGACTAAACCAAGATCTGCAAGTAATGCTTGGGTTCCTGTTTGTTTCCATAATTCGGTGGCGTCATGCGGCGCATCGTGTGGGGTTGCACCTGCAAGCTTGAGCAAAACATTGGCGGGTTTCACATCTCGATGCACCAGGCGTTGGCCATGCAGGTGTTGCAGGGCTTCGAGGACTTCTCCAGCACGAGCGAAGAGCCAAGGTCTGGCTTCCTCGGGCAAGCCCTGAGGATGGGCGACGATAATATCTTCGAGAGTGAAGGGGCCGATGTACTCCATCACATAGAACAGTGATTCGTTATGCCAGCCCAGGTCGATCAAGGGGACGACATGAGGGTGATGCACTTCACGGAGGATGCGCACTTCTCGTTCGAAGCGACGGCGGTCATTGGCATCGAGATCAGCGGGCATCATTTTGACGGCGACGGTGCGGGCCCCGTGGGCTTCATCGTTGGCCTTCCAGACCTCGCCCATGCCTCCTTGGCCGATACGGACCGAAAGACGGTAACGATGATTGAGAAGCAGGTCCGGTTGGGCTTGAGGCATCGGATCCTTGTCTGAAGTGCGTCGCTGAGTTCTCGGTCCCACATCCCCTATATAGTGGCCAAGATATAACCGCATGGTACCCTGTCCGGGGACGACTCGCTACTGCCGGCCATAGTTTGTCCACTATGACCGGTCAGTTTTCATTCCTTGTCGAGTGTTTTGGAGGCGTATGAAGCTATTGATGCTCCATGTGAGAGAGTTTTGGCTGAAATCCTACGAGCGCAATCTTGAGACAGAACCGGAACAGCAGACGGAAAAGACCATCGCCGGAGGTGCGGTGCTCGCTTGGATTCATGTGGAACCCCACGATGTGGAGGACGAAGCCACCGCAGTTCGCAAGACCCTCAAAAACCTCAAATGGCACGCCCGCAAAGTGGAGGTGGATCAACTGATCTTGCATTCCTTCGCGCATTTGGCAGAGGAAACCGCCGAGCCTGTGGCGTCCCGCCGCGTGATCGAAGCGGTGGGTGAGCGTCTCGAATCGGTGGGGTATGAGGTCCACCACACGCCCTGGGGACATTTCAATGAGTTTCAGATGCATGTCGAGGGCCCCGGCATCGCCAAGGTGTTTAAAAGTTTTTAATGGGGCTGTTTAGAAAAATGGGGCTGTTTAGAAAAATGGGGCTGTTCAGAAATGCGACGCAGAGACCCGTGACCCGGAGAAGCTCTGCAGCCATTAATTCCACAGTTGTAATAAGCCTGCTTCGACGAGACCGACGATGAGACCCAACACTCCGCCGAGGAATTCGATGTGGCGTAATTCTTTTTTGGCGACCCTCAGTACCAAGCGTTCCATCTGATCCAGTTCGAATGCCATGATACGTTCACGCACTTTCTGTTTCAGATCGAGTTGTTCCCCCAGAGTTCCGTGAAGATCGTGTCCCATCTCATCGACAAAAGAGAAAACCTCTTCTTCGATGCGACCTTTGATCTTGTCCACGAGGTCGGTCGGAAGAAAAGAGGCCATGGGGCCGAGGCTTTGCAGTTGTTCTGAAATCAAGGCATCGATGCGCCCTTTGAGTTTGTGGCGAACGGCATCACTCGTGGCGATGGTTTGAACCAGAGCGGCGACGTCTTCTGCGGAGATCAACTCGTCCTGCACCGTTTCGGCGATGCTCTCGGCAAGGGCTTCTTGACGACGGGGAACGACACCTTGAAAGCGAAGAGGACCAAAGCCCTTGGGTCGATGCGGACGAAACAGCATTTTGACGGCGAGCCAATTGGTGGCGTAACCGATCAGAGCACCGACCAAGGGGAAAACGATCCAGGGCAACCAGGGATTTTCAGACATCATGTCAAACCTTCAATCTCGAGTGGTGCCGCTTCGATTCGCAAATCGAAATCGAGCGGGCCTTTGAGCATGACCGCGAGGCGTGAATGGGATCACAAGGCATGTCCCCGCCACAAATCCACCGATGTGGGCCCACACCGCCACCATCGTTTCCAGACCGATGTAGGCCGTAAAGACATCTTTGGCGAACCAGAAGCCGAGAAACCAGCTGGCACGGATTTGAAAAGTGCGGATAAAGATATAAATCCAAAAGAAAATCGTGACTTCTGAATGGGGGTAGCAAAGCCAATACGATCCCAGAATTACGGCGATGGCTCCCGAGGCACCGACCATCGGTGTCGCTGAGCCTGATTCGAGCACCACATGCACCAAAGAAGCGAGCACGCCGCCCAGCAGATAGAAGATGAGGTAGCGCACGTGACCCAAGCGTCCCTCGATGTTGTCACCAAAGATCCACAGGAACAGCATGTTTCCGAACAGGTGCATCAGCCCGCCGTGCAGAAACATGGAGAGCAAAAGGGGCAAGAAGGCGTTACCAAAGGTTAACGGAATGGTTTTTTGTGAAGTCGTGGGGGCACCGTAGAGGTCTTGATCGGCAACGGTCACGGTGACGGATGTTTCTCCTCCGAGGTAACCGAGAAACCATGCCGGACGTAACCCGCCCTCTTCGATCAGGGGGTTGGGTCCAAAAAATTGAATGAGGGCGATCACCGTATTGATAACGATGAGGCCGATGGTGACGTAGGGAGTGATACCGCTCGGTTCACTGTCACGGATAGGGATCAAGCGTTACTCCTTATGGAAGTCGATGGTTTTATCGCTCAGATTCGTCGCTGTTACGCCCACAGATATGGGAATAAAGGTGCAAGTTGGCTTCTCGCATCGCCTCGACGCTGTAGCTCTGAAGGCAGCGTTTCTGACCCGCTTGAGCATACCCGGCCGCTTTCTCTGGATCATCCAGAAGTTCATCGATGCTCACCGCTATCGCTTCCGGATCACCGGGGGGAACCAGATGACCCGTGACCATCTGTTCGATCACTTCGGGGATACCGCCGACGCGACTGGCAACGACGGGGCGCAAAGCTTGTAGGGCATCGAGAATACTGGTACCCAAGCCTTCTTCGAGGCTGGGATGGGCGTACACATCGAGAGCGTGTAAGGCACTGCTGACATCGTTTTGAAAGCCGATCAGGTGGACTCGATCAGAAATGCCCAGTTCCTGTGCTCTGCGGGTCAAGTGTGCCCGTTCCGTTCCTTCGCCGACGATCACCAATTGGACCGCTTGCTCCCTGATGCGGAGATGTGACAACGCTTCGATCAGATGCACATGGCCCTTTTCTTGTGAAAGGTGACCCACACTTCCGATCAATAGACCCTTGTCGGGTATTCCATGTTGCTGTCGCCAAAGAGTGGGAGCGGTTTCGGGAGTTGGTAAAGCGGGGACTCCATCCGGAATCACACGGATCTGGTCGGCGGGGACACCATCGCCTTCGAGGATGCGGCCCACCTGTTGAGAGACGGCGATCAGGTGATCGGCGAGACGGCGATATTTCCATGGTGTAAAAAATGGAGTACCGCTCCGATGGATTGAAAAAGGGACCCTTCTTTGGGCAATCACGGCAGGACGGAGGTGCTGAGGACCTCCCCAACGGATCCCGAGCCGAGCGAGTCCACACAGGGTGTGGGCATGGGCGGTATGGGCTTGAATGATCTGCGGGGATTCTTGGCGGATGACCTGGATCAACTTTCTACACGCGGCCAAATCCACCTCACTCTTCATCGGCACTGGGAAAACAGGGAGGCCCTGTTGGCGACAGCGCTCTTCGAGTGGAGAATTGGGAGGACAGATCACTCCGCTCGGATGACCTGCCGAGTGCAAGGCTTCCGCTAAAAGCAGGGTTTGACGCTCTCCTCCTCGCCAATCGCGGGAGGTGTTCACGTGCAGAGTAGAGTAGGTACTCCGGTCAGACATCGGCAGAGATCCTCGTTTCGAAGGTGAGGCTAACTCATCCACGAGCATCGTGGGAGTCCTTGCTCCATTCCTTTCCCTCTCTGACAATAAGAACAGAAGGGGGTCCCATGACCTTTCCCGCACATCTCTTTCGTCCGGTCGGTGAACGCATCGGTCTTTTTGTTCTCGATGGCCTCGGGGGGCTGCCCCATCCCGAGCAGGGTCAAACTGAACTGGAAGCGGCACACACACCGAACATGGATGCCCTCGCTGGGCGTTCTTCTCTCGGTAGGGTGCAGCTGTTGCCTCCGGGGATGACTCCTGGATCAGGACCTGGACATCTTTCTCTCTTCGGTATCGATCCTCTCGAACTTGAGTTTGGACGTGGGTTGCTCGAAGCGCTCGGCAGTGACTACGCTCTCGAAGCAGGACAGATCGCAGCCCGTGGAAATTTTTGCACCGTCGATGGCGAAGGCCTGGTGCAGGATCGCCGCGCCGGTCGTCCTTCCGATGAAGAGTGTCGCCGACTTTGTGCAAAAGTGACGGAGCAGGTTTCCATCGATGGAGTCTCTGTGGAGTTGATTCCGGGGAAGCAGCATCGTTTTACTTGGATTATCACAGCCGGAGATCTGGGTGCACAAGTCAACGACAACGATCCGCAGGTGACGGGAAAGTCAGCCTTACCGTTTCGTGGACAGAACGCGACTTCAGAAACCACGGCGGCCATCGCCACCGAGTGGCTCGCAAAAGCACAACAGTGTCTCGCGGATGAAGCGATAGCGAACAGTGCCTTGTTACGTGGATTCTCAACTCGTCCTCACGTTCCCGGGTTTGCAGAGAAGTATCATCTGCACGCTGCAGCTCTGGCGGTGTATCCGATGTATCGCGGCGTGGCTCGACTCGTGGGCATGCAACCGCGGGATGCCGGTCGGGGATTGGATGATCAGGTCGCCGCGGTGAAAGCCGCCATCGCCGAGGACTTCGATTTCATCTTCGTCCATCACAAAGATCCCGATACCGCCGGCCACTCTGGAGATTTCGCCGCCAAGGTCGCTGCCATCGAGGCTTTCGATCAGGCCATTCCTGGTTTCTTAGAGAGTGGTCTCGATGTCATCGCCATCACCGGTGATCACTCGACTCCGACGATCATGGAAGAGCATTCTTGGCATCCGGTGCCTCTATTGGTGCATTCCAAACGCGCCCTGCCCCAACCGGAGGCCACCTTCGGCGAACGCGCCTGTATGCAAGGTGACGTTGGCACCATCCGCGGCCCCGAGTTGATGCCGCTGCTCCTCGCCCACGCCAACCGTTTGGATAAGTTCGGGGCGTGAAGCGCAGAGGGAATGAACAGAGGGAATGAACATCGGGACTGAACATCGGGACTGAACATCGGGACTGAACATCGGGACTGA
>ERZ802830.2264-NODE-2264-length-17621-cov-8.49209_pt1 | contig 17621 bp, 17 predicted proteins | sample MGYA00345654_ERZ802830 | MGnify/ENA primary metagenome ERZ802830 (study PRJEB30503, sample SAMEA104212375) | marine metagenome | biome: Westerlies Biome; feature: [SRF] surface water layer (ENVO:00010504) within the epipelagic zone...; material: water...
TTGAGCATATCTGTTATTTGAGAAGAAAAAGGGCTCTTTTGCAAGAGCCCTTTTCTTTTGCTTTTAAAATTTTAAAAACTTAAAAAGCGTGCTTCTCATTTACATACCGCGTGAGCCGTACATTCCTGAGAGAATAGCAAGAACAATGATACCAACTACACCGTTTTCACCAAGTGTATTGATCAGATCGATCAAATTGCCAAGTACAGCGCCTACAAATGGTACATTCATACCAAATACAACGCCTGCGGCAACACCTAGTGCTACTAGTGCGACAGCGATTTCAGTTAGTTCTCCTATCCAACCTTTGATTTTATTCATGATAAAATCCTCCCCTAATTAAGGTTAACATTAATGTTCCTATATCAAACGACATGTTTAAAAAGGACCACTCCATAAAGTCAGAATTGAAGAAATAGGTCAATAATTCTATTATTTTTGTATTTATACAACATTATTAACGGTGCTCAGAGCTTAGATAAATCATGCCATTCAGCCAATCGAAGAATATTTGATTCATTTGATTTAAAAAAATATATATCCTAAGTTATTGATAATTATAGTATTATATTTTTTTTTTGCAATATTCTCTAAATTTAGCTCAAAAAAGCCAATATTTGCGTATTTTAGACTGATTCTAATATAAGAGAGTATGTTCTGTTTGATTTTTTGGTGGTGGCCAGAGGTGGAATCGAACCACCGACACGCGGATTTTCAGTCCGCTGCTCTACCTACTGAGCTATCTGGCCACGGATGGCATATTCTATAGAAAAATAACAAGATTTGTGAAGAAATTATTCTGCTGGAGGAGTATATTCCTCTGGTTTTTTTGAGCCTCCCTCAAATAAAAATTTGATCATTTCATTTTGAAGATATGCTCTTGCAGAAGGATCAACCATGGACAATCTGTTTTCATTAATCAGCATGGTTTGATGTTCTAGCCATAAACCCCAAGCTTCTTTTGAAATATTTAAATGAATTCGTTCGCCAAGACTTCCTGGATATGGCGGCCTCTCCATTTGATCAAGATCTCTTTTGTAGTATTCGCAGAATATTTTGTTAATCATTTCTAAATTATAATCTATCGATAATTTTTTTGACTGCTTTTGAGATGCCCAATGATCCGATTTTTTCTGGCTCGGCAAATATCATATCTTTTTTAATCTTGTGTTCTTTGTGTTCACTTATATCTATGAGAATTGGATTTATCGTTATATCAATATGTGAAAGCGAATGAGTAAATTGATCCATATAATTAATTTCATAGGGCTCATTTGTACCAACATTTAAGTCGATCCAAGTTCCAATCTTTTCGTTCACTTCTAAAGCTGGAAAAGACCACAAGCCTGGCCAAATTCCATTGGAATCTCTAAGCTCCAACAAATACCCTTCTCTGGATCTTATAACAATAAAGTTATATTCGGCCTTCCTCTTCTTCTTTTTTGCTTTCTTTTGAGGAATAAATTCCACCTTATTTCTTTTCTTCGCAATACAGCTCACATTCACTGGGCATTTTTCACATTGGTAATTCTTCGGCATGCAAACCGTTGCGCCTATATCCATGATTGCTTGTGTGAAGACGTCGTATTCGTTCTCAGGTATACAGCTCTCAGAGAGTAGCCACATTCTTTTTATTACATCGCTTTTGCTTAGATCGCCCTCGATAAAAAAATGCCTTGATAGCACTCTTTTAACATTCCCATCCATAATTGCTCTGGGCTCTATCTTGTTTAATGAGAGAATAGCGCCTGCAGTTGAAGGGCCGATACCCGGTAAAGCAATTATTTGATCATACTGTTGAGGAAATCTTCCCGCGTAATCATTTTTAATGATTGCAGCAGACTTGTGAAGGTTTCTTGCTCTTGAGTAGTAACCAAGACCCGACCAATGGGACATAACTTCTGATTCTTCAGCATTAGCAAGTTTATCAACCGTTGGGTACTCAGATATAAACTTAAGAAAATATGGGATCACTGTCTTAACTTGAGTTTGCTGCAACATGATTTCTGAGATCCATGTCTTGTATAGCGATTTGTCCTTTTGCCACGGCAAATCTTTTCTTCCATGGTTATGCCACCATTCCAAGATTGGCTTTGTAAATATCTTTTGGGGATTTTTATTGGTCAATTCTAACCAATAATTTTTGTCGCGCCGATGAATGCAGTAATGAATATCAGCATGTATGTGGCATGAACCCATCCTAGTGTTTTACTCATGCCTCCACTAATTTCAGACTCCAAATCAGGGGATGAACCCTCTATTGCTAGCCTCTCAAATGACTGCCCCAAAGGGAAAAAAGCAATTTCAATACCTAAAATAGTCAAATTTACGATCCCATAAAGGCCAACCTTTAGTGCAACAGAATTGGCATCATAAGGGCCATTGCCCATGAATGATGAGACAGAAACAATGACCAACCCAAGGCCGAGCAATGCGACAATGTATCTATTGATCTTTGATAAGCTTTGCCCCCATGGTTTATTGAGATTCGCAGCCCCGCCTACGTTGATCACCAACCAAGTGAATGTAAATGCCCACATTAGAGCCATCGTAGCCACTGATGGATTTATGTATCCAAGTGTCGATGAAAGATGAACGCCGAAAGGAAGTGCCATTACCCACATGACCCTGGGAAGTAATTCAATTTTTAATGCCATTTCTAACATTTGGAATCTGGTCTCTATAGAGAGGTTCGGGTCGACAGACTTCTTTGAACAAAGCATCACGCCGACGTCTGTTCCCAGCCAAAACACAAACATACAAATATGCAGAAACTTCCAAATCTCGTATTCGGCCATAATCTATCCTCTCTTAACTTCTGGCTCTACAGCCTCTCCGTCTTCCTGCCATGAATAAAGCTCTCCAATGTATTGAGATACTATGAATTGGAGCTCTTCTGAACCGCTATCGGCCTCAAGTGCTTCAAGATTCTGTTGGGCGAGTTCAATGGCTCTTGCAACTCTGTAATCCCTAAATGCCTGACTTTTTTGCATTTCCATTGAGACTTTCATTTGTTCTAAAAATTCTTCGGTTACATTTACAGTTACGCCTGACCATGAAAGATTAACTTCGCTCACAATATTTTCCTCATTAATGTTTTTACTTAATAAGATTATCATTAAATCAGAATATTTTGACAACCCTTTATCTGGCTACCAGTTTCTCTTTATCCAGTAATTGTTTTCATATATATTCAAGGTTAAATAAAATTTACTATTTTAAGGAGTTGCCAATGAGGCCACATGTAGAACTGATTCAACAAAGCGATCTTTGCTGGCATCCTGCTGAGCTTCATGGCGGAACAGGAAGAGCGATGCAAAGACATCTATCCTATGATGAAGAAGATGGATCTGCATCAACAAAAGTAATCTTTGAAACCGTTTGGGATCGTCCCGGCGGCTATCATGAAGCAGACACTGAATGGTTTGTCCTTGAAGGAAAAGTAAAAATGGGTAACGAAATTTTCGGCCCAGGTATGTATTGGAGAGCTCCTGCAGGATTGAGGGTTCCAGAAATAAGCGTGGAAAAAGGCACAGAAATTCTCATTTTCAGAGAATACGGCGATTGGGGCTTTTCTGTTTCTGAAACGGATAAAAGTGACTTCATTCCGGAAGGAGGAAACACAGCATCTGAGGAACCAGGAAAACTGACCATATGTGATTCAGCAAAAATGGATTGGATGGATAACATCTATGAAGGAGACTCCCAAAGATTTCTTCAGCTTAAGATCTTATATCATGATCCTTCTCCAGATGGAGAGAATGAAAAAGGATTCATTACACTGCTTGGTTGGGCACCTCCAGGATGGTCGGATAATCGACTGATTCATCATCCTGTTTTTGAAGAAGCCTATACGCTCACAGGACATATGGAATATAACTTTGGACGATTCACTCCAGGAACATATTTCTTTAGGCCAGCAAAAGTGAAGCACGGTCATTTTGTCAGCGGTGAGGAAATGGGGGCTAGTTGGATCTTCAGACTCGATGGATCACTGATCAATTGGGTAACGCTCAATTCACAAGTCATTGTGAAAGGTGATGCTGTCAATTATGATCCTAAAACACAAGGAGCCGTTATATCTGGCTTGCCTGTAAGGTCAAAATCAACAGGCCCTTGGGATTTAGACGGTCAGTAGAAAACCATACTATTTGATCATTTGATAAATAGATTTATACTCCATCATTCAATATGAGTGGAATCATAGACATCGTCGTAAACCTTTATACGCCTCAAGAGGTTGAGCTTGGACAAACTGGCCTTGATGATGATTTCAAGAAGCAGGTCCGTATGCCCGAGGACATGAGGGGTGGCGTCACCATTCCCGATTATATAAATAAAATGGATCAAGCAGGCATAGAGCGATCGCTCCTGATTGCTGTTCGTGCGGGTGATATTCGAGTCCAAGAATCATTTGAAGTGCCCTATGAGAGCGTTCATAAAGTATGTACCGAACATCCTGATCGCTTTTCTGGGTTAGCTGGCATTGATCCATTCAGAGGAATGGAAGGCCTCAAAGATTTAGAATATGCAGTTGATGAAATGGGTTTTGTTGGGGCACACCTATATCCTCATTGGTGTGAATTACCGCCTAATAACAAGAAATATTATCCCTACTATGCAAAATGTTGTGAGCTAGGTATTCCGATCATGATGCAAGTGGGTCATAACCTTGTTTACTCGAGAAAAAGACGCCTACCAAGTGTGGGGAGACCAATATACCTGGATGAGGTTGCGATTGATTTTCCAGAGTTAAAATTGATCGGAATCCACATTGGGATTCCTTGGACGGATGAGATGATATCCATGTGCTGGAAGCATGAAAATGTCTATACGGCGGGCGATGCCTATGCCCCTAAATATTGGCCTGATTCATATGTTCACTATGCAAATTCGTACGGTCAGAAAAAAGTATTGTTTGGAACGGACTGGCCTGTCATCGACCCTGTAAGAGCAGTAGAAGAATTCAATGATCTAAATTTCAGAGAGTCTGCGTCTCAAAGAATATTAAGAGAGAATGCACTAGAAGTCTTTAGCTTAGACTAAGGGTTTTTTCTTATGGGCATTGAACTACCTTCTAGATTTAAGCACACCATTATCTCTGATGGAATACGTTCAGCCTGTCTTGAAAATCCTTTGAAGGTTGCATTCAAGCATGGAGATAAAACAAGAACTTATCATGAGTTGATCCAGAGAATGGATGCAATTGCTGGAATTATATCTTCTTCAGATATTCCATTGAAATCAAATATTGCAATCGTTGCATCTAACTCAATTGAATACATGGAAATAGTTCTTGCCTCCTCTCAGTTGGGACACCCCATCGCAACAATCAACCCAAAATTGACAGCAACAGAGCTTGTTTCAATTTGCGAGGATGCAGAAGCAAAATTATTATTTGTCGATGAAAAGGCCCATTCCTTGCTTAAAGGGATTGAGATTAAAGGCATTAAGAGAATTATTGATACAGACAATCAAATGGAAGATCTTATTGGCCAGACTGATTGCCGGGAAGAGTTTCTGCCTGTTGCAGAAACCGATACCTTTACAATCCCTTATACATCAGGAACAACAGGTAAGCCCAAGGGTGTTTTAGTCCCGCACCGATCTAGGGCATTAACCTTATACGGGATGGCTGATGCATATGGCTGCTTCTCTTCCGATGATCGCTTCTTGTCCATCGCTCCAATGTGTCATGGTGCAGGCATGGTCTTTTCTTTGGCTCCAATCTTTTTTGGTGGTTATGCAGAAATCATGGATGGATTTGAACCTGAGCTCGTGATGAGGACTCTTGAGGAAGAAGAAATTACAGGATTTTTTGGTGTACCGACACATTTTTATGGAATGCTAGAATGCGATCGTTCGGTTCTTGATAATTGTCGCGGAAGCTCTCTCAAAAGCATTATCTCGAATGCATCGGCCCTTCCTCAATCCTTAAAGGAAAGGATTGTTGAGCAATTTGGAGAGGGATTGCTCTATGAATGTTATGGATCCACTGAAGGCGGGATCATCTCAAACCTGGCTCCAGAGGATCAACTGATAAAAAAACAGTGTGTTGGTTTGCCCTTCCCTTATACGGAAATAAGAATTCTTGATAACGACGGGAATGAATGTGGTCCCGATGAAGTTGGCGAAGTATTCACCGTCAGCCCATATATTTTTAACGGCTACTGGAGAAAAGAAGAAGAAACAAACAAAGCCTTTGATGGAGAATGGCTGACAGTGGGCGATCTTGCAAAAAAAGATAAGGATGGCTACCTATACATTGTTGATAGAAAAAAAGACATGATCATATCTGGTGGAATCAATATTTACCCAAGAGAAATTGAAGAAGTGCTCTTGGAGCATCCGCAAATCAATGAGATTGCAATTGTTGGGCTTGCAGATGAAAAGTGGGGGGAGGTAATTAAAGCATTTATTGTTTTTAAAGAAGAGGGGTTGCCTCTTGAAGAGATTCAAAATTTTTGCACTAACAAAATTGCTTCCATTAAAATACCAAAGGTTATTGAAAAGATTGAAGCATTGCCAAGAAATGCGAATGGAAAAATACTAAAACGAGAGTTGAGAGACAAAAAAGCATGAGCCAAAAAAGAATCGCCGTTGATTTTTATTTCGACTATAGCTGTCCTTGGACTTACCTTGGGTTCAGAAGGCTTGTTGATGCCACGACCCGAACAGCATCAGATATTCATTGGAAGCCGATCAATCTTGAAGTAGTGAAAAATATTCTTGATAAGCCAAAGCTAAATGCTCCGGATTATCAAAAAAATTACCGAAAAAAGGACCTTCAAGACTGGTCAAATTACTGCAGCGTCAAAATAAACCATATGGATAATATTGATCACAACATCTCAATGACTGCATCAAGAGGTGTGGCATACGCGGAAGAAAAAGGCCTTATTAAAGAATACTCTGAACAAGTTTTTAAAGCATTTTTCAGTGATTTAAAAGATATATCTGATAAGAAAGTCTTGATGAATATTGCTACAGAAATAGAACTGGATCAGGAGTTCCAAGATCACCTAGATGACCAGTCTCTCGATCATCAAGTTGAAAATAATTCTAAAGAACTTGCCCAGCGAGGGGGTTATGGAAGCCCTACAATGTTTGTAGAAGATAAAATGTTTTTTGGCAATGATCGAATGAATTTAGTCGAGTTTGCAATCGGCCAGGCAAGCGGAAGGATTCTGGTTCTTCCTGGGCAACATAACACCTAGCCTTTTTTGTGATACATTATTTCAATGATCACCAATTCCAAACTTAACCGAAGAAGCTTTCTAGCAGGCTCAGCTTCATTGGGCCTTGCCTTGAACTACTCTTCATCGGCTTTGAGTGCAGATAGTCAAAGCCAGTATAGATCATGGGAAGACATCGCCAGAAAGAAATGGACCTGGGATAAAATCAGCCGATCAACTCATGGGACAAATTGCACTGGGCAATGTGCATTCAACATCTATGTCAAAGATGGAGTTGTCTGGCGGGAGGAGCAGCAAGGGGAATACGGTTCTTCTGGCGATGCTCCTGATTATGGACCAAGAGGTTGCCAAAAAGGCTTGAGTCATTCACGTTACATGTATGGAAAACAAAGAATCCTTTATCCTCTCAAGCGAGTTGGTGAAAGAGGCGATGGGAAATGGGAAAGGATCTCTTGGGAACAGGCAATGTCAGAGGTGGCAGATAAATTTATCGATCATTCTGTGGAGCATGGTCCAGAATCAATCACCTGCGGCCTAGGAACCCAAATGGTTATGAAAAGAGCTTCTTATGCCAGTATTTTAAGATTTGCAAACATCACTGGGGTTCAGATGCCTGAAGCGTTTGCAGGGGTCGGTGATTTGTTCTCTGGAGCACAAATTACATTGGGTCACGTCACTCTTGGCAATACCATGGCAGAAATTTACAAGTCAAAATGCTGTCTTGTTTGGTTCTGCAACCCAGCAGTAACAAGAATTCCTGATGCTCATTTTTTCTGGGAAGCAAAATATAATGGGACCGAAATCATTTCCATCTCTCCAGACTTTAATGCCACTGCAATGCATTCGAGCAAATGGCTTAATCCAAAACCTGGAACCGATATTGCGCTTGCAATGGCAATGGTTGAAACAATCATCAGTGATAAAAGCTATGATGAGGAGTACATAAGGGAGCAATCTGATCTTCCGTTTCTGGTAAGAAAAGATAACCTAAAATACCTCAGAGAAACCGATCTGCCAGAAGCATCGGCCAATGCCAAAGATAATAGATTTTATATCTGGGATGAAGAAAAAAATGCTCTAACAGAAGCCCCGGGGACGGGTACACCTCCTCCGCCACCGCCCGGAACTCCAGAGCACCTAATTCCGCCCATGCCCTCTATTGATCTTAAGGGCTTAAAGCCAGCAATTGAAGGAGTGTGGACCATTGAAACCAAGGATGGGCCTGTTGAAGTTACCACTGTCTTTGAGCTTGTAAAACAAAGATCATCTGAACACACCCCGGAGTATGCTGAGGATGTAACAGGAGTGAGTGCAAATGTAATCAGAGACGTTGCAAGAAAGTTCGCAAGCTCTAAACCAGGAATGATTTATGCTGGTTATCGAGCATCTAAGTATCTTCATGGAGACCTTTTACAAAGAGCTTTGTTCTTGCTTCTATGCATTACGGGAAATACAGGAAAAGAAGGTGGCGGACTGACAATCACTAACCTTGCAAAAGATGAAAGTGCACTCTTTCCATTCGCTATAAAGAATCCAATCGCAGCCTTCCGTGTCGCAACCCTCTCGAGATGGGACTATGTTCATGCAGATATGAAAGAGTTTAATGAAGAAATATACGGGAAAGAATTGGCTGAGGAATATGATCACCACTTTAATGAGTCAGTTAAAAATGGATGGTTTCCAGATTATTCAAAAAAACCATGGAAGATGGGTCTCTTTTCAGGAACCAATGCCGCGAGCTGGAGATCATCGGGAAAAAGATGGCGAGACAATGCCTTTAGTAAGCTCGAAACCATTGTCACCTTCGCAACCGATATGGGTGCAACAGCCATGTATTCGGATTATGTTTTACCGATTGCGCATCACTATGAAAGACATGACTTTCATCTAGAGCCAAGAACGCCATTCATGCAGGTCATAGATAAAGCTGTAGAGCCCCTGGGTGAGTCAGTTGATGATTGGACCGCCTATGAGAGGCTTACAAAAGCAATCTCCCTAAAAGCAGAAGAGAGGGGGATTAAACCGATCAATGACAATGTGGTTGGTGTTCCTTTTGCCAGGGATTTTACAAAATATCATGATGATTTCACTGATGAAGGGGAGATCAAGTCTGTGAAGGATGTTATTCAATTTCTTCTGGATAACACCACAGGTATCCAAAACGTAAAATACGAAGAACTCGCGGAAAAAGGGTTTTTGCGAAACAAAGGCTCTGAAACAACATTGCACTCCAAAGAATCTCCATATTTTTCTGAGATTTATGACAATGTGAGAGAAAAGACCGGCTATAAGACACTGACCCATAGACAGCAGTTCTATATTGATCACGACTGGTTCTTTAAATTTGATGAAGCATTGCCCGGACATAAAGATGCGATAACCAATGAAGGCTATCCCATGAAAATGCTAATGGGCCATGCCAGACATGGCATACACAGTATGTGGCGCGATGACAGTTTTCTTCTCAGCCTTCAGAGGGGAGAGCCTGATGTTTATGTGAATCCTGATGATGCAGAAAATAGGGATGTGAGTGATGGCGAACTAATCAAAGTCTATAGCAAGTCTGGCTCATTCATTGCTCAGGCACATGTGACCTCGGCCATGGGTCCAAGTATGATTTATATGTATCATGGGTGGGACCCAATGATGTTCAGAGGTCGTGAAAATTTTGGTGCTGTGGTACAAACCGCGGGCTTGATAAAACCCACCTCATTGGTTGGTGATTATGAGCATTTAGGCTGGAAACCATTCGCCTACGAGCCCAACCATACCTTCCATGACTTTACGTGTGATTTTGAAAAATATACAGAGGCCTAGATCTAAAACACTTCCTCTCTTGGTACAGGTTTAAGAAACATAAATATGATTGCGGCAAGAATGATTGGGATTATCCCCACATATGTATAGCCCATATTCCAACCAAAAATAGTTGCTGCATAGGTGATCGCGAGTGGTCCCAAGCCAAAACCTAGGTTAATTGCCAGAGTGCCAGAAAAGCTAGCAGCAGTTGCTCTGAGCTCCGCTGGAAAATTCTCGGCAATAAAAGTTGCCATGACCGCGTAAGCCCCATAAAAAAATAATGTCATTAGGCCATAGACAATTAGAACTTGTGTCCACCCTTGTGCCCACCAAATGAGCATGATAAAAGCAAGGCTTCCAGAAAGTGCCCATAGGATGATTGTGTTTCTTCGAATCAGAAAAAACTCTCCCACAATTGCAGCTGCAATGTATCCGAAGGCGCCTATCCCATATGAGTAGCCAACAATCTTAATGGCATCGACAATATCCCAGCCTCTTTCTTGGGTGAAATATAAAACCAGCATCAATGTGCTGCCATATGCAAATGCATATAAAAATTGTCCGGTAAAAAGGAGCAGCGTTTTCCTTCTCCACTTTTCTTGAAATAAAACCATGGTACTGATGGATGGCTCATCAGAAGCTTTTGATGCTTGAGATTTTAACCATGCCTCAGATTCTGGAAGATATTTATATATTATCCAACCATATGGAAGAAAGAGTAAGGCCAGCAAGAATGTGTATCTCCAGTTGATTCCCAGTTCATCAATCATGAAGGCAACCAATATTGATGCAAAAAACCAACCAAGAGGAAATCCAATCTGCAGAATGCCAGTAAAAAGCCCTCTAAATCTTGGCGGAGAAGACTCGGTCACGGTCGTCAAAGTAATGGGTGATTGAGCCCCAGCAGCGGTAAAGCCTAGTGTTCTGGCAATAAGCACCGATATGGTATTTGGTGCAATGGCCAAAAAAGCGACAAAGATAGGAGTAAGGAAGGTTGACCATAATAAAGATTTTCTTCTTCCAATGCGGTCTGTAAGAACCCCAACTTGTGTACAAAGAATGCCTGAAATGAAAAACGTTATGGCAACAAACCAGCCCACATCCGTTAATGACCATCCAAAATCACTTTGAAATTTTTCACTCACCAGAATAAATATTGAATGGTCTAAATTTGCAAAGGTCACTCCAATCAAACAGATAAAGAAAATTTTATAGGAATTAAAAGGGATGTCTTTAAAAGATATTTCACTGGATGTTGGATTCGATTGTTCATTATCGCTCATGCTTTCCCCTTTCATTTAATTTGTAAATACTCAATATACTGTAATATGTTATTGATTGAATCGATTTTTTTGATATAGATTTTGATAAAAAGGTGAAACCATGACGCTCCAATATTCTGCTGTTGGGATACAAAATGAATCACATATGGCAACCAGTATCGACGATTACTGGAAAGATCTCGAACGACTCCAGACCAGCATTGCCTATTCCGTTTGGAATTGCAGCTTGGATTTGCCCGTTCAGCTTGTCTCAATCTCAGAGGGTGGAATTGGAGGCTGGTGTCTTGGCGGAGGCGATGAACATCTCCGGATATACAATGAAGTTGTGCCGGAAATCCCTGGGAAGGAGACGGAGTTTCTTGGTGAAATATGCAAGGAATTCAATATTTACCTTATCGCTCAGATGGTCGCCAAAATTCCTGATCTCATGCCCGATAGGATTTTTAATGTTGCATTCATTATTGATCCAAAAGGTGAACTGATTCATACCCATATAAAAACATCTTTCTATCAAAAAGAAACCAATACAGCTCCCAGTGATATTTGGGATATCTATCTTGAGAAATACGGGGATGATCCAGAAAAATTACATCAAGCGCTATACCCTGTTGCCAAAACTGAAATTGGGAACATTGGAACCTTAATCTGTGCAGAAGGCAGTTACCCTGAAGCAGCTCGAGGATTGGCCCTGAATGGTGCTGAGATCATCTATAGATCACAGTATCCAGAACCTTGGATGGGAAACAACATGAATCAGATACAAAACCAATCCCATGCAATTTTCAACACCTGTTATGTTCTTTCTCCTAATATTGGCGGAATCTATATGCCTGGTGGGGAAGACTTTAAGTTCAGCAATGGAAAAAGCCAAATCATTGATTACAGAGGACAAATCATTTCTGAGTACCTCAGCGGTGGTGAAGCCCTGGTTAGTGCAATTGTGAATATAGATGGATTGAGAGACTTTAGATTGAGAGGACAATGGCAAAACCTTGCAAAAGATATGAGGGTTGAGGAATACAAAGTGATATATGATGCGATGATTGCAAAAGGCGGGATATATCCAAAAAACTTGTGCTTGGATGAACCTCCATTCACAGAGGAGGATCAACTGGAGTTGGTTAAGCATCAGGTGAATAAAATGGTGAATCTTGGCATCTATACTGCTCCAAAAAATTGGGCCCCCTATGATGTCAAAGAATCCGTCATGGAAAGAATAAAAAAAAGCGAAAGGGAATCTTAGATAATGATTTGGCGAGTATTTATTAATCCAATCATGCTCTTTTTTTTAAGGTCGCCTTTTCATTTTCTTGCAAGCCATAGTGTTGTTGTCCTTCATGTCGTTGGAGCAAAGAGTGGGAAACAATATTTTATACCCGTCAGCTTCTTTGAGCATGATAAAGGCTTGTTGACCTGTGTGACTGATAAGCCCAATATTTGGTGGAGAAACCTTGTTGGCATAGAAAAGATAAAGATTCTCTTCAAAGGAAAAGAAGTTCAATCAAAAATAAAGATTGAGCCTGAAAACTTTGATTATATTTTTCCTAAGCTCAATGCTCTATTCACCCATAGTCGTATTGATGGCTTTTTTGGCAAAGTCGGTTACAAAGAAGGAAAGCCCATTGAAAATGATGTGATAGCGGCTACAAAACGGATGGTCCTGATAGAGCTAGACTTCACTGAATCTTAATTGAATTGGATTCTTCCTTGGAACGTTGTCTTGGTCTAGTGGATTTGGGGCTTCAAATTCATCATTCAGCTTAATCGGATTTTTTGAAAAAGTGAGCTCAATGCACTGTGGGTCGCCATCTTGATCAAATCGATTGTTGTTGGGGTGAATATGAATAAGCTCCAAATCAATATCGTTTATAAATTGTTCAATTCTGTTTCTGTTCTCTGAGACTTTATGAAACTCGATAACCAAACCAGAAAGATCGTCTTTAAAGCCTATAATTTCTTCTAAGATTTGATACTCATAACCCTCAATGTCTGCTTTTAAAAAAAATGGTTTTTTACCCAATCTGGATACTGTTTCATCAAGATTTGTATTCTCATTGGAATTGCTTCCAATCTTCTCAAGATAGAGCGTTGCCTCTTCATTGAAAAACTTTCTAAATTCTAGAAACAATATCACAGCATCATAGGGAGCATTCAACCTTCCAATAAGTATCGATAAGAATCTTTTGATAAAGTGTTTCACCCAGAAAATTGTTCCGACAGAGTAGTCGTAAGCATGAACCTTCACGATTTTTTTATCTAAGAAATCCTTTTCAAAACTCCAATTTTTTCCAATCCCCAAAGCAAGAAGGGCTTTGGATTCTTGAACAGAATTTGGGTCAACAAGATAGCCGCCATCGTTATCGCTGCCAAGCCTTATCAGATCGTATAACCCCTCAGGTCTGAAATTCTTTGGGAGCATGAACTATTTTGACTTTTTGGTAAAAGTTCCTGAGTCAATCAGTTTTTTTATTGAGTCACCAAAGACCTTTCCGGCATCCTCATGATTCATTGGTGGGAGGTTTTTTGGCCATATGGGTCGATCATACAGTTTGCTAAAAATCTCGGTTTTTAGATAAGGGATCCAATTTTGAAACTTTGCATTCTCACGATAATGCCTGAGCGCTTCTATATTTATCTCGCTCGCTGTGTAAGCATCTCCAACGGTATCTGTCCTTGAAAGGACTGTGCCTTTGTAATCGTAAATGGCTGATTTGCCGCCAAGTGCGCCATCGATTACGGTGGGCTCTCCCCCACTCTCAGAAGGCATGATGAGTGACCCAGTATTGGGCGCTATCATGTAAGCGGTGTTATCAATGGCTCTCGATCGATTCTGTACTTCAAAAATTTCTCTAGAAACCCACGGCTCTGGCAATGACGCCCTGTAAAGAATTTCAGCTCCATTCATGGCAAATGCTCTGAATGACTCTGGGAAAGAACCTTCCACCCCAACCGTACCTGCAATATTTCCTATCGAGGTCCTTGCAACAGGGAAGAATGCTTCGATCGAATCACCATGTTGTTCCACCCATTGATCATAAACATCGTGAGGGGTTGTAGAATGTTCCACAAATACCACTATATTCTTGTGATGCTTATATATGACATCGCCATTGTCATCGATGATAAAAATTGTATTAAAAAATCTGTCTTTGTAATCTGGCAGTCTTTCTTTAAGTTGCCCGATAATATAGGTGCCTTTCTCTTTTGCAATCCTTCCAAGAAAGTCTGTCTCAGGACCAGGAATCTCTGCTGCCATTGTCTTTGCATATTCTGCCTGATTCATATCAAGTATTTCATCTACAAATCCTTGGATTGCTCCTTCACCCAGAGCAATCAGCTTAACTGGCAGCTCCATTGAACACATATGAGTCACCATCTCAATCATATTACCGATATGGTCCAGGTTGATCTGAACCTCATCCCTTGTTTTTACGTGTTTTACTTTGGTTTGAAGTGCTACAGCTAAATACGGGTCTATCATCATAGAGCTCTTATATATAGTCCTTTAGTTTTACTTCTTCTTCATTTGGAATTATCGGCTTCACTAAATCATCGGCATAATCCATGTCCTTGGTTGCATCGACACCAACACGTGCTGATGTTCCATCGGGTAAGGCAGCCCTGTCCACTTCCCAAGTCACAAAATCTTGAAATGCATGAAGCTTTTCAGATCTTCCCATCCTAGTCCAGGTGGCCCACTCAACATCATCCATGTCATTCGGATCAACATCATCATCAACAATAATTATTCTTTTAGCCATCCAAGCTAGGTTGAAAAAACCCATATTCATTTCAAATAGCTCTTTGATCATTCGAGCAGGTTCGTTATCGCTACTTTTTTTAATGGCGATAACCAGATGCATCAGCGGCCCGATCTTTGTATCAAAATGAACCGCGAGATTTGTGACGTTTGTGTATGCCTCTCTGATTTTTTGTTCCAGGCCCTTGGTGATGCCATAAACGGTTAAATAACCCAAAGTATTGTGCTCTTTCGCCCTGCCTGCCATCAATGTATAAAACATGGCGTCGTTTCTTTGAAGCATGCTTGTAACCTTACACATAGGTGCATGCTCGGTACCATACTGCGCACCAAATTCTCCCAATGTGTTTTCTACCATGTTGTCTAAATCGACCACCGTTTCAAATGCCATCTCGCAATCAACAGGTATCGGCAATCCTGAATCTGGTCCCATGATGACATCAATGGAATCTCCGTTGATCCCTCCTGCGACATCAAGTTCTGAAATATGATCTGGCGTTTTTGATGCTGCTGCCATTAACAAAGCAGGTGGAGCACCTAGAACCATTGCAACTTTCATCTCTTTGTTATTTTCCTTATGCCAAACATATGCTTTTCTTAGGTCGCTCAACCCGCTTGCATTAATGAGTAGATGTTGAGAATCGGTGATTAGGCATCTGTAAAAACCTACATTGATCTCGCCATTTGGTTTCCTAAATATGCCAACAGCTGCTGTTAAGAAGGGTCCTGTATCGAGCTCAAAGAAAGTTGGTGCTGGCAAAGAATTCAGGTCAATATCGCTTCCAGTTAATACATTTTCTAATATTGGGCCGGAATCAACCTGATTATAAGGAATGGGGTTAGCAATGCCGTTCATTACTCTTTGTCCGGCTTGTTCATATGTAAAATCTTCATTTCCATCTTCATTAAAAATAAGGCCAAAACGTCCCATTGAGGTGAACAATCCTCCAACTGCTTTATAGTCCGAACCTTGAACATTTTCAAAAATAAAAGCTTTTGCCTCATCTTCAAGTGTTTTCATCAGTGCTGGCATTTCAAACCGAGGGTTAACTGGTTTAGTAAGCCTTACCAACTTTCCCTGCGAGTCTAATAACTCAATAATTTCTCTGAATGATCTATACATACCAATATCTAAAAATTTTAACTACATTAGCATCCGATTTGAAAATAATCTAATCACTTCGATTGTTTGATATAACTGGGATAATTGATATTCTAGGTGATAGTTATTTTTGGGAGGAAAAATGAAAACAAAAGCAGCTCTGGCATTGAAAGCCGGTGAAGATCTGATTGTTGAAGAATTAGATTTAGAGGGTCCAGGCGACAACGAGGTACTTGTAGAAATAAGAGCAACAGGAGTTTGCCATACAGATGCATTTACCCTTTCAGGAGACGACCCTGAGGGAATATTTCCTGCAGTACTAGGACATGAAGGTGCCGGTGTTGTAATGGAGGTAGGGAAAAATGTCACTTCAGTTAAGCCGGGTGATCATGTTATTCCGCTATATACGCCAGAGTGCAGAGACTGTAATTTTTGTCTAAATCCTAAAACAAATCTCTGTCAGTCTATAAGAGAAACCCAAGGACAAGGGCTTATGCCAGATGGAACATCTAGATTCTCATTAAACGGCGATCCTATATTTCACTACATGGGTTGTTCAACATTTTCCAATTACTCTGTAATGCCTGAAATTGCAGTTGCAAAAGTAAGGGAAGACGCCCCATTTGATAAAATTTGCTACATAGGTTGTGGCGTTACAACTGGTATAGGAGCAGTTGTCTATGATGCAAAGGTAGAACCCGGCTCAAATGTTGTTGTATTTGGTTTAGGTGGTATTGGCCTGAATGTCGTCCAAGGCGCAAAAATGGTTGGTGCAGATAAGATTATTGGCGTTGACATAAATGAGGATAAAGTTGAATTAGCTAAGAAGTTTGGCATGACAGATTTTATAAACCCTAAAGAAACAGAAAATGTTGTAGAGAATATTATAGATGTGACTAATGGCGGTGCTGATTATTCATTTGAGTGCATTGGAAATGTAGAGACCATGAGACAGGCATTGGAATGCTGTCACAAGGGCTGGGGAGAATCAGTTATTATCGGAGTAGCGGGAGCAGGACAGGAAATTTCAACAAGGCCATTTCAACTAGTTACTGGCAGAGTTTGGAGAGGCTCAGCCTTCGGTGGAGCAAGAGGAAGAACCGATGTTCCAAAGATTGTTGATTGGTATATGGAAGGAAAGATCAACATCGATGATATGATCACTCATACAATGCCGCTTGATGACATCAATGAAGCGTTTCATTTAATGCATGAAGGAAAGTCCATAAGATCGGTAGTAATATATTAATATTATGTTCTGATAATATTAATATATATATCAGTATCTTATACTAATATATGATTTATTATACATTATAGCGTACGTAGATTACTGGAATAATAAATCAGATATCCTTTCATATTGACCAGGGACCATCATTGGACACATTTTATTAATATTGTCTTGAACAGCAGCTAATGACCCTCTTAATTCCATTATTTGTTGGTGTTCTATAGAACTATCTGCATGAGGGATATAG
>ERZ802830.2266-NODE-2266-length-17620-cov-15.3366_pt1 | contig 17620 bp, 18 predicted proteins | sample MGYA00345654_ERZ802830 | MGnify/ENA primary metagenome ERZ802830 (study PRJEB30503, sample SAMEA104212375) | marine metagenome | biome: Westerlies Biome; feature: [SRF] surface water layer (ENVO:00010504) within the epipelagic zone...; material: water...
CATTTTAGTGATGACAAGTTGATAAAGAAAGTTTCTTAGTGTCCTCAAAAAAAATGACTGGTGGCGAAGCTGTCGTCGAAACTTTAATTGCTAATGATGTTAAATTAGTAACAGGATTGATTGGATCATCGACTCTAGAAATACTAGACGGACTTTATAATAACGCTGATAAAGTGCGATATATTGGATGTCGGCACGAGAGCAATGGCATGATCATGATGGATGCATATGCCAGATATACTGGGAAAAATGGTGTCTTTTTGAGTGGTCAAGCTGGACCTGGAGTCAGTAATACAGTAACAGCAATGGCTCAAGCCAAAGCTGCTTTTTCACCAGTTGTTAATCTTGCTGGTGCAATAGCATCAGATCACAAGGGTAAAGATGCTTTCCAAGAGATTGATCAGGTAAGCTTAATGCAAGCAGTATCTAAAAAAGTTTTTGAAGTTAAAGATGTTGAGTCAATTCCAGATATCTTAAACGAAGCGATGCAAACAGCATTAACTCCTCGGTCAGGCCCTGTGCATGTTGATATGCCAAGAGATGTACTTGGTCAATCTGCTGACTTTAATGAAGCGTCACAGTTTCAATCTATTTCTGCTCCTAGTGCAACTGAGAAAAATTTACTGCAAGCTGTAAAACTTTTAAGTGAAGCACAAAAGCCAGTTATTTTAGTCGGTGCTGGAATTAAAAATTATGGAATGAATGCTTCAGAGAGTGTTTTGAAATTAGCTGAGTTATTAAATTCACCTTGTACAACATCGCCAGGACACGGAGATGCAATTCCATACGGTCATCCATTAAATGCTGGATCAGCTGGACCACGTGGTTCAGGACTGGGCACACAACTTTTGAAGGAAGCTGATGTTATTTTAGTCTTGGGAAGTCGCTTAGGATTTAATACCACATTCTATTCATATGATAATCTGAACAAAGATGCTTCAATTATACAATGTGAAATTGATCAAAATTCTATCGGTCGATATTTTCCAGTTGAAGTAGGTATTCATGCAGACGCTAAAACAGTTGCAGATCAACTATGCAATCTTCTAGAGAAACATAAAGCTAAACAAGAAGTGGAAGCATGGGCAGATCAATTTAAAAGTAATAAAAAAAATTACCTTGAACAAAGAGATGCAGATGCTGATATGGACAGTGTTCCAATTCTACCATCAGGATTGTTTAAAGGATTAAGAAATGCATTACCAAATGATAGTGTTGTGACATTAGATGCTGGTACGATGTGTCTTCAATTAACTGATGCGCTACATTATCATCAACCAAAGAGTTTATTTTCTCCACTTGATTTTGGATTGGTAGGATTTTCTTATCCAGCTGGTTTGGGAATTAAATTAGCAGCACCGGAACGACCAGTAGTGTCATTTCATGGAGATGGTGGTATGTCGATGGTGCTTCCTGAACTTTCAACAGCAGTTGAAAATAATATCAATACAGTGTGCGTTGTTATGAATAATGGAACATGGGGCGCTGAAGCGGCGTATCAAAAAGATTTCTTTGAAGGCCGATTTATAGGCGCTCATATTACAACTCCTGAGTTTGATAAGGCAGCTGAGTTGTATGGATGTAAGGGTATAAAGGTTGAAAAAGCAGGAGAAATTGGGGATGCGATCCAAGCTGGAATAGAGGCTGAATGCCCAACAGTAATCGATGTTCAATGCTCACCTGATGCATTATATTCCTTTAGACAGGACTCATTTAAACACAAAGTTAAACAGTAGGATAATAATATGACGCTTGAAATTAGGAAGATGTGTAAGTTTGTTGATACAACGTATATCGAAGACTTTAAAAAATGCGAAGAGCCAGTAGAACTTATTTCGGTTGCAGCAGTCATTACAAATCCATGGGTTGATCAAGGTTATGTTGAAGATTTAAAACCAGCAATCTTAGATATTGCGCCGAAGCTTGGTGATTTTTTAGTTGCTGAATTATTAAATGAGATTGGATCACCAGATAAAGTTCTTGCTTACGGTAAAGCAAGTATGACTGGTATGCGAGGAAGTATTCAGCACGCAAGTGCGCTCATACACACATTACATTTTGGTAATAAGTTTAGAGATGCAGTTGGTGGAACATCTTACCTATCGTTTACTAATGTTAGAGGACTTGCAGCTTCAAAAATGTCTATTCCTATGATGCACAAAACTGATCCTGGTTTAAGACAATTTTATTTAACACATGAGTTTACAATTCATGATGCACCAGGACCTGCTGAATTGGTTATTGCCATTGGTGCAAGTACAACTCCTCAAGCCCATCATCGTATCGGTAATCGTTATGAAGATGAAAAGGAAATGGGTCTGAAGTAATTCATGTCATTTCGTGAAGGCCTTGATGATCAAGGAACGTATTATCAAATAAATAAAGTAGAGGGAACGACGCCAATCTTATTTATTCATGGCGTTGGACTTGATCATAGTATCTGGGAACCACAAATAAAATTTTTTAAAGATCAAACGACAATTACCTATGATCTAATTGGTCATGGATTATCAACATGTATTTTAGATGAAGTAAGCTTTGAAGATTTTTCAAATCAAATTGAAGGATTGTTACAAATTTTAAAAATTCAAAAGGTTATAATTATTGGATTTAGTCTTGGGGGACTCATTGCGGCTCATTTTTCATCGACAAGAAAAAACAATGTTTTGAAAACAGTTTTGTTTGGAACTATTTTTAATCGTACTGAAGAGCAGAAAAAAAATGCAGCTGAACGATTTATTGATGTCAAAGAAACTTATTTAAACGCTCCAAAGCAATTAGATCGATGGTTTAATCAAGATTACTTATCGTCCAATACTGAAATAGTTAAAAAAATCACTGATATTTTATCGAGCAACAACCATGAGGACTTTCTAAAATCATACAAATTATTCGCGCATTTTGAGGATAAATTGATTGATTTTAGTCAAATAGAAGCTGAAACTCTTGTTTGTACAGCTAATGGAGATGTAGGGTCTACGCCTGAAATGTCTAATCAACTGGGCGATGTTATTGAAAAGAGCAAGGTCGTTATTTTTGATCAAGGTAAACATATGGTTGGAATTGAATGTGCTGAAGAAGTGAATAAAGTGTTTAGTAATTTTATTGAAGGAATGTAATGAGCTTAACAGAATACGATATGTATATTGATGGAAGTTTTGTTGGAGCTGAACATAATCAGCGATTTGAAAGTTTAAATCCTGAAAACAATCAACCATGGGCTACATTTCCTGATGCATCAGAGAGTGATGTTGAACGTTCTGTTCAATCAGCAAAGAATGCCTTCAATGATCATTGGTCAAAAACTTCAGTTGCTGAACGTGCTAAATATTTAAGAGCCATTGGCGACAAGATGTTTGAAAATGCAGAGCTGCTTGGCAAAACAGAATCTATTGATAGTGGCAAGTTATTAAAAGAAACAAAGTTTCAGTCTGAATATATGAAGGAATATTTTTATTATTATGCTGACTTAGCAGAAAGTATGAATAATGAAATTCCAGTGCCAAACATTGATAAGCCTAATATGGAAGTTGTCGAAGTTCGGGAGCCAATCGGCGTTGTTGCATGTATCATTCCATGGAATTCACAGATGTTTTTAATGGCTACAAAAGTTGCTCCTGCTTTAGCTGCAGGAAATACAGTTGTTATGAAATCATCTGAACTAGCTCCAGCACCTTTAATTGAATTTGCAAAGTTAGTGCACGATACTGGTCTTCCAAAAGGAGTCATTAATATTATTAGTGGAGGTGCAGAAGTTGGAAGATTATTAACATCTCATAAAGATGTAGGTAAAATCTTGTTCACTGGTGGAACTTCAACTGCTTCACACGTGATTAGAAACTCAGCAGAAAACTATGCATCACTGACGCTAGAATTAGGAGGAAAATCTCCAGTTGTTGTTTTTGATGATGCAGATGTTGAGAATGCATTAAATAATATTACTACCGCAATCTTTTCTGGTAATGGGTGCAGCTGTATTGCGGGTTCAGTTTTAGTTTTACAAGACACTATTTATGATACGTTCCTTGATCAATTAACTGAACGTGCAAAGAAAATAAAATTAGGTTCACCATTAGATGAAGACTCACAAATGGGCCCGTTGAACAATGACAAACAAGTTGAGTTCATTGAAAAAAATATTAAACAATCTGTTGAACAAGGCGCAAAAGTTATTTGTGGGGGAACAAAAGCTCCAGAATTTTCTGAGGGATGCTATTTCTTGCCAACAATCATCGAGTGTCCTGATCGGTCGATAAGCACTGCAAATACTGAGCTTTTTGGGCCAATTTTATCAGTAATTAAATTCAAAACTGAAGAGGAAGCTCTTCAGATCGCGAATGACAATGATTATGGCTTGTCATCAGGAGTATTTTCAGAAGATCCGGAAAAATGTGACCGAGTGAGTAAGGCTCTCGATGCTGGTATCTGCTTTAAGAACTGTTATAGATTCATATCGTATGCTGCAAGTTTTGGTGGACGTAAGAATAGTGGTTATGGTCGCGAGAGTGGAGCTGATGCAATTTCTGATATGCAGATTAAAAAAACAATATGGACTTCAAACGCAAGAGTTACAGAAGATCCTTTTAAAATAAGATAATTAATATATTTCAAATTGAAATCTCTTTTTTAAAGTCTGATTTATTCAGTGAATCTTTTCTAACATCCTTTATGATTCTTCCTCTTTTCATAACATATATATGATCAGCTAAGTCAAATGCAAAATCAAAGTATTGTTCAACTAAAAAAATTGTCATTCCCTGATCACTTTTTAAGTATTTAATTACTTCACCGATTTGCTGAATGATATTTGGTTGAATACCCTCTGTAGGTTCATCCATTAATAACATTTTAGGCTTTGAAATTAATGCTCTTGCTATAGCTAGTTGTTGCTGCTGACCTCCAGACAAATCTCCTCCCCTTCTTCCTATCATTTGTTTTAAAACAGGAAACAGTTCAAATATTTTATCTGGTATAAAATGCTCTTCTTTATCAAGACAAGCAAAGCCAGTTTCTAAATTTTCTTTTACTGAAAGTAGAGGAAATATCAGTCTACCTTGAGGAACATATCCTATGCCTTTCTTTGCAAGTGTGTATGAATTAGTATTTGTTACATCACTTCCATCAAAGTAATAATTGCCTTTATTTACGGGATAAATTCCTGACAAAAATTTTAATAAAGAAGTTTTACCAACTCCGTTTGATCCCATTAAACAAGTTATTTCATTATCTTCAGCATTCAGAGATACATTATATAATATCTGAGAAGAACCATAATAAAAATCGATATCATCTACTTTAATCATTTATCACCTTCCAAGGTACACTTCTACGACATTTTTATCTGATGAAACGCTTTCAATGGAACCTTCAGCAAGTATTTTTCCTTCATGCAGAACTGTTACCTCACATTCAAGATCCTTTACAAATTCCATATCATGCTCAACAACAATAACAGATTTGTCTGATGACAATTTTCGAAGTATTTGTACAGTTTTCTTCCTTTCGTTAACTGTCATACCAGCAGCAGGTTCATCAATAAGAAGTAATTTAGGATCTTGAGTTAATAACATACCAATTTCTAGCCATTGCTTTTGTCCATGAGATAATTCTCCAGCAACCCTATTTTTCTCAATATCTAAATTTATCTCATTTAATATTTTTTCTATTTTTTCATATTCCTCATTAGAAATTTTTTGGAATAATACATTGAAAGGATTTCGATTTTTTTTTAGGGAAATAGTTAAATTTTCAAATACTGATTTTAATTCAAAAACTGTAGGTCTTTGAAATTTTCTTCCTATTCCAAGTAGCGCGATCTGTGATTCATTTTTACTAAGAAGGTTTTCTTCCCAAATTGTTTGGTATTTTTGATCACTTTCTAGCCATACCTCTCTCTTACCGAATAAGACTTTGCCTTCATTTGGTTTTGTTTGACCTGTAATGATATCCATAAATGTTGTTTTTCCTGCACCATTTGGACCTATGATTGCTTTAAGCTCACTTTTTTCGATGGAATAACTTAAATTGTTAATTGCTTTAAACCCATCAAAAGTAACCGAAATTTTTTCAACTTTTAATAAAGTACTCATTTTTCACTCACGAAAATTTTTTTTACCAAACCTAATAATCCATTTTCACTAAAAATTGTTATAACTACAAAACCAAATCCCAATAAAACAGTCCACCAATTCACCCACTCAATATTCAATATACCAAAAGATATATCTGGAGCTTGTCCTCCAGTGAACCAAGATGAAAACAAAGAAACCGTTGCTGCTCCAATCATTGCTCCATACAATGTTCCTCTTCCACCAATAGCAACCCAGACTGCAAGATATATAGATGCTATCGGAGCTAATTCTGCAGGATTAATAATTCCAGCTTGAGGATAATATAATGCTCCGGCAATACTTGATACAATTGCAGTTAAAACGAAAACAAATAGTTTATATATTTCAACATTATATCCAAGAAACCTTACCCTTGTTTCATTATCTCTTATAGATGTTATTATCAATCCAAATTTACTATGTATTAAAAGATAAAAAATTAAAAAAATAATTAATAAAAAAATACAACTGATCCAAAAAAACCAAATTGAGATAATCTGTTGACCTAAATATTCAAGGCCAGGAATATTTTGTAACCCGGATAAGCCATTGTTACCTCTTAACCCACTATCATTTTGAAATAAGTATAGTGATAACGCTAGCGTCATAGCTTGAGTTAAAATTGATAAGTAAACTCCGGTTACTCTTGATCGAAATGCAAGCCAGCCAAAAATAAATGCTAAAACACCTGGCACAGCTACTACAAGAAATAACTGGATTAATAGATTATCTGCAAACATCCATATGGCAGGTATCTCATAACCACCAACCACACCAAATATTTGATTACCAATTGCAGCTGATAACTCGGTCTCAGTCAAGGGCAATAACTCTGAAACGGAAGACTCTATTACAATTATAGAAGTTCTTTCATACATGAGCCACATCCCGATCATATATCCGCCCAGCCCAAAAAAAGCAAAATGTCCAAGAGATAATATACCGCAGTAGCCCCAAACAATATCCATTGCAAGCGCAATGATGCAAAGGCAAACGGTTTTTCCTAACGTCTTAACGAAACTTGTTGAGATTAAGCCATTACCGTATGGCTCACTTAAAAAAGTTACAAAAAGAGAGAAGATAGAAATAGCGATTATAAATATCAACATATGCCTATGTGCAATATTACTGATATAGTTACTCATCAGCAGCTCTACCTTTTAATGCAACTATCCCTTTCGGTCTAAATTGGATAAAAAGAATTATAAAAATTATCATATAAGTTTGGGCTGCAAGAGTGTTTGATGGGTTAAACCATTCAATAAATTTTTGAAGAAAGCCAATTAATGATGCTCCAGCCAATGTTCCCCATATATTTCCAACACCCCCAACAACAACAGTCATAAAGCTCTGAACAATATACTCTGATCCTAATTCAGACGTTACTTTTGAAAAAAGACCGATAGCGATACCAGCTATGCCCGCAATACCTGAACCAAATCCAAAAGTTATCATATTTATTCTCTCTGGATTAATTCCCATATTGGCCGCCATAATTGGATTTTGGGTTACAGCTCTTGTTTCTAAGCCTAGTCTTGTACGTTTCATTACATAAAGAAGAAGAGCTAAGAATATCAAACTTAAGATAAATATTGCTACCCTAATATAGCTGATTGAAAGATCATCACTTAGGCTAAGCGACCCATCAAGCCACGAAGGTGAAGTAAGAGGTCTAGCTTGGGTTCCAAATATATTTTTTGCTATTTGTTGAAGAGCAATGCTGATACCAAATGTGGCTAAAAGAGTATCCAAAGGTTTTTTATAGAGATGTCGTATAACCAATCTCTCCATAATGATGCCTGCAGTAAATGTAACAAAGAATGCAAGTGGTAAAGCTATAAGTAAAGATAATGTATGATTACTAATGAATTGTTGAACAACATAGCCTGTATATGCTCCCATCATTATGAATTCACCATGCGCCATATTTATAACGCGCATGACTCCAAAAGTAATTGCTAAACCTATAGCGCCAAGAAAATATATTGACGCTAAACTTAACCCATCAACAAATAAATCAATATACTTATAGATCTGTACTCTAAGGTTAATACTCGATAGTACTCTTAATGCAGCATTGGTAACATTCGATGAGTCTTCTAGATATAAAGAATAAAAAACAAACTGACTCACAACTTTTTCAATCTCATTTTCAGAAACGTATGGAGAAACTAAATTTTTTGCAGCTAATTGTTCATAAGCTCTAGAACGGGTTTTGTCATCGTTCAATGAATGAACTGGAAACTCACCGACTTTGTTGTCTTTAATATTTTGTTTTAAAGAAAGTTTTATATTTTCCTTCGTAACTCTTTTTTTTTTAACCAGATTATTCTTAAAAAGTAAATCATAAGCAGAATTGATAGATATTTCATATTTTTCACTTTTTAAAATACCTATCCTACCTGCCGATCCATTACTTTCTTTGGTGGTTAATCCTGGTACTATTACTCTGGCAATATTTTTGTTAGCTGGCAAAGTATCTGCCACTAAAATATCTGACGAATTCAAAAGCTGATTAAGTGAAGCTCTTATTGCAATATTAGTATTATTCTCAAAAGAATTTATTACGTCTAATTTTTCAACTTCTGAAGATGAATATTTAATGACTGCAAATCTTAAAAGATTATCAATCTCATCTTTTAATTCGCTATTCTGTTCTGAGTTTGAAGCCTTTTTTAATAGTGGTAAATGATCAGGTTCTATGTTTCTACTTAAGCTAGCTATACTTTTTTTTCTTACGGTTAGATCTGGATTAAATATTTGATATTTTACAAGTAAAGTGTCTATCTTGGCTCTTACGCCACTATTTGGCTTGATTTTTTTAATTTCTTTTTTGTCATAAATTCCAATTTTAGTGATCCCATCAATTTCAAATGCTTCAATTAAATCTCCCTTTTCTTTTATGTAAATAATTTTTCGAGTTTCTTTTATAAAATAAAGATTTTTTAGTTTCCATAATTCTAAGAAATTAGATACTAGAGGACTCTCAAATTTTTGAATATTATTTAAAACCGTGTCTACAGTTTTTGAAGAACTTTTTATAATCAATTCAGCGTTGTTATTTATAAATGAATCAAATTCATTATGGTGAGCTAAAACTGAAAAATTAAACACCAACAAAAAAGGTATCAATATGAAAAACTTTATTTTCATTTTTAAAAACGCCGCAAAGAGCTGGACATTCTCTACGGCGCTTTAATCCTATATTTAGTAGTTTGATTTTTGTTGAACGCAAATACCTAAATTAGTATTTATCATTCCACAGTCTTTACTTTGCCAATCAGATTTAAGAATCGCTGACTCTGGAAGATGATCAGTCCAAGCATCTCCAGGTACTTCAGCTGTTTGACTTATGATATCAAACTGCCCGTTTTCTAGAATTTCACCAATAAGTACTGGTTTTGATAAATGATGATTTGGCAACATCTCAGCTATACCGCCAGTAAGATTTGGAACTTTGACTCCATACATCGCATCTCTTACTGCATCAATATCTGTCGTTCCAGCCTTTTCAACAGCCTTTACATACATATTAAATCCAATAACGTGAGCTTCCATTGGATCATTTGTTACCCTTTCAGAACCCATTTTACTTTTCCAGCTTTTAATGAAAGCTGTATTTAGATCTGACTCTGCAGATTGAAAATAGTTCCATGCTGCTAAGTGGCCAACTAAATTTGTTGTATCAAGCCCTGATAGCTCTTCCTCGCCAACTGAAAATGCAACTACAGGAATATCTTCAGCATTAACACCAGCGGCTGCGAGCTCTTTGTAGAATCCAATATTTGCATCACCATTAATTGTAGATATAACTCCTACTTTTTTACCATCTGCCCCAAGTGCTACTACATCAGCAACAATCTTTGACCAGTCTGAATGACCAAAAGGAGTATAATTTACAAATATATCTGACTCAGAAATACCTTTATCAATAAGGTATTGATTCAATATTTTATTTGTAGTTCTTGGATAAACATAATCAGTTCCAAGAAGTGCAAATTTTTCAATTCCTAATTCTTCTAAATAATAGTCTGTAGCAGGTATAGCTTGTTGGTTTGGAGCTGCTCCAGTATAGAATACATTTTTAGAACTTTCTTCTCCTTCATACTGTACGGGGTAAAATAGAAGTCCATTTAGTTCTTCAATAACTGGCAAGACTGATTTTCTTGAAACCGATGTCCAACATCCAAACATAACGTCAACACCATTTACAGTAATTAATTCCCTAGCTTTTTCAGCAAAAAGTGGCCAATTTGAAGCAGGGTCAACAACCACAGCTTCTAATTTCTTTCCAAGTAAACCACCTTTTTCATTTTGCTCTTCGATCAACATTAGCATTGTATCTTTTAATGTAGTTTCAGATATTGCCATTGTACCTGACAGCGAATGTAGAATACCAACTTTAATTGTATCTGCGTAAGACGAAACACTAAAAAGAATAAGTGAGATCGATATTATAATTTTTTTTAACATTATTAATCCTTTCATTTTTTATAAAATAATTTTTCACTAAAATGATCAATGTATCTAATATTTAATATTGCCAAATTGTTATGTAATTTCTAAGCTTAATTTTTATGATATAAAATTACTGTTCATAATTGTTATGTAATTTCTAAGCTTAATTTTTATGATATAAAATTACTGTCCATAAATTACTTATAAAAACAAATGACAATAATTTGTAAACTTTTAGTTTTACGATTATGATATTCGAATGAATTTAGAACTTCAAAAATCAATAGGAGTAGTAGATATTAATTTTATAAATGGAAGTTTAAAAAAAAACTTTCAACAAGGATCTTCAAAAGTATTATTTCCAAAATCTTATTCTGAATTGGAACAGCTAGTATTGATCAATACTTCAGGCGGTGTAACGAGTGGTGATAAATATAAAACTATTATTAATCTTAAAAACTCAAAAATTTTTTCAACAACTCAAGCAGCTGAAAAAATTTATTCAGGCAACGGTGTTTCAGCGACATTAGATTACTACATTACTCTTGATAATAGTACTTTGTTCTGGATACCAAATGAAACAATTCTTTTTAATAAATGTAATCTAAAGCGTAATATACAACTTAATCTTGAAATAAACTCTAATTTATTTTTCTGTGAAACTGTTGTTTATGGAAGATCAGCCATGAATGAGACTATTGAGACTGGTTATTATTCAGATCAGTGGAAAATATTTAATGGAAAAAAACTCTTACATTTTGAAACTTCTGGTTTTGATAATAATATAAGCAAAATAAAAAATAAAAAATTTACTTTAAATAATGAATGTGCAGTGAATACTATAATGTTGTTCGGTTCAGAAATGCTTAAATTTGAAGGTATTTTAGAGGAAATTCTTCATAATAGTGAACATGTTACCGCAGCAATTTCGCAATGGAATGAGAAAATCTTAATAAGAAGCATTTCCAATAATAATTATTATCTAAAAAAATTTGTTGATAAAATAATATTAATAATATTGAACAAAAAAATTCCACAGATGTGGGGAGCCGCATGAAACTTTCACCAAGAGAAATTGATAAGATGATGATTAGCTTAGCTGCAATGGTAGCTCGTAATAGATTGAATAAAGGAATTAAATTAAATTATCCTGAAGCAATTTCGATTATTTCTGATTTTGTAGTTGAGGGAGCGAGGGAAGGGAAATCTGTCGCTGAATTAATGGAAAGTGCAGCTCATGTTATTAAAAGAGATGATTGTATGTCAGGAGTACCTGAAATGATAAATGAAGTTCAAACAGAAGCAACATTTCCAGATGGCACAAAACTAGTTACAGTTCATAATCCAATTAGATAAAAAATGATACCAGGTGAAATTATAACAAAAAAAGATCAGATTATCTTAAATAGAGACGTAGCAAGTATAAGCATGAAAGTTTCAAATACTGGTGATCGTCCAATCCAAGTTGGAAGTCATTATCACTTTGCCGAAGTTAATGTGAGTCTTGAGTTTGATAGAGATCGAGCATTAGGAAAAAGATTAAATATACCATCAGGTACAGCTGTTAGATTTGAACCAGGTCAAACAAGGGATATTGAGCTCATAGATATTCAAGGATTGAAGAATATTTATGGTTTTAATAAAAAAGTTATGGGAAAAATAAGATGAAAAAAATATCACGAGAATCCTATACAGATATGTACGGTCCAACTAAAGGAGACAAGATCAGACTAGCTGATACAGAATTATTTATTGAAGTTGAGAAAGACTTAACTTTATATGGAGAGGAAGTTAAGTTTGGTGGTGGAAAAGTTATAAGAGATGGGATGGGTCAATCCCAGCTTTCTCGGGAAGAAGGAGCTGTTGATACTGTTATAACAAATTCTTTGATTGTAGACGTGAAAGGTATTTTTAAGGCAGACATTGGCTTAAAAGATGGAAAAATTAATCATATTGGAAAAGCAGGAAATCCTGATACTCAACCGGGAGTAGACATTATCATTGGTCCTGGAACAGAAATCATTGCTGGTGAAGGTAAAATTGTAACTGCAGGAGGCTTTGACAGTCATATTCATTTTATCTGTCCCCAACAAATCGATGATGCATTACACTCAGGAATTACTACAATGCTGGGAGGTGGAACAGGACCTGCACATGGAACGCTAGCGACGACTTGTACGCCTGGGCCTTGGCACATTGGTAGAATGTTACAGTCTTCTGATGCTTTCTCTATGAATTTAGCTTATGCGGGAAAAGGCAATTCTTCATTGCCGTCAGGACTTGAAGAACAAGTTTTGGGGGGTGCAGCTGCGCTTAAACTTCATGAAGATTGGGGTTCAACTCCTGCAGCAATTGATAACTGTTTAAATATTGCTGACAAATATGATGTTCAAGTAATGATACATACTGATACTCTTAATGAAAGTGGATTTGTTGAGAATACAATTAATGCTATTAATAAAAGAACAATTCATACTTTTCATACTGAAGGTGCTGGAGGGGGTCACGCCCCAGATATAATAAAAATTTGTGGGGAGCCATATGTTTTACCTTCATCCACTAATCCAACCCGACCTTTTACAGTCAATACAGTTGAGGAACACTTAGACATGCTTATGGTTTGCCACCATTTAGATAAATCAATTCCCGAAGATGTAGCGTTTGCAGAAAGTCGAATTCGAAGAGAAACAATGGCAGCGGAAGATATTCTTCATGATATGGGGGCTTTTTCAATTATTGCATCTGATAGTCAAGCCATGGGAAGGGTTGGTGAAGTTATAATTCGAACATGGCAAACTGCTCATAAGATGAAAGTTCAAAGAGGAAGACTAGCTGAAGAACAAGGTGATAATGATAATTTAAGAGTAAAAAGGTATATTGCAAAATATACTATTAATCCTTCGATAGCTCATGGAATATCTTCTTATGTTGGAAGCTTAGAAAAAAATAAAAAAGCTGATATAGTAATTTGGGACCCTGCATTTTTTGGAGTCAAACCGGAAATGGTTATAATGGGAGGTAGCATTGCATGCTCACAAATGGGTGATCCAAACGCTTCTATTCCAACACCTCAACCAGTTTTTACAAGACCAATGTTTGCAAGTTTTGGTAAATCGTTAGAAAAGTCTTCCTACACATTTGTAAGTAAAGAATCTTTAGAATCAGGAAATCTTAATCATTTAGAAATTAAAAAAGATATCTTACCAGTCTTTAATACTCGATCTATATCCAAAAAAGATATGATTCTGAATGACGTTTGTCCAAAAATTGATGTTAATCCTGAGACATATGAAGTTAGAGCAAATGGTGAAATAATCACTTGCGAGCCTGCTGAAGAATTGCCTATGGCTCAGAGATATTTTATGTATTGAATATGGACATTTGTAACTCAATTTTAAGTCATTTAGATCTATCTGCTGATACAGATACGATCTCATTAACTTATGATGAAAGATTCATAAGGCGTAAAAAATTAATCTCTGATAATGGTTATGAATTCCTTGTCGATCTCGAGGAGATGAAATCTGTCTTTAACGATCAGGCATTTAAATTAAGGCATGGAAAAATAATAAAAATAAAATCAAAAGAAGAGCGTCTTATTGAAATAAGAAGTAGTAATCTTAATAGGTTAGTATGGCATATTGGAAATCGACATATACCATGCCAAATTGAAACCGACAGAATATTAATTCAAGAAGATGATATTATTCAGGATATGATCCATAGACTTGGCGGGGAGACAAAGCTTATTATCGAACAATTCAATCCTGAGGGTGGGGCGTATGGAATTGGAAGGACACATGGCCATAAACATTAACAGCAATAAATTTTCTTCTTTTGAGCCACATCAAATTTTACAGGCGTGGTTTTCTTCATCATTTCCTATCGGATCGTATGTTTATTCTCATGGACTAGAGGCGATGATTGAAAATAAATTAGTAACAAATAAAAAAGATGTCATTGATTTCATTGAGTCCACACTTTTTGTAGGGACCTGTCGGAATGAATATATTTTTCTCAAATCGACTTATAATGGTACTGATGTTAACGATCTAGTTTTAGCCAATTGTCCTTCTAAAGAACGGCACATTGAGACTCTTCAAATGGGAGATGCATTTAGAAAGATTATGAAAGAGAGTTGGAATTTTAATATTGATAAGAAAACTTCATTTCCCGTTTGTGTAGCTAAAGCAGGTTTGAGATTTAATATACCTTTTAGAGAATTATCAGATTTTTATATGCAATCATTTATTACAAATTTAATTAATGTTTGTGTAAAACATGTACCTCTAAGTCAAAAAGATGGTCAAGATTGCCTTTTAGCTTTTCTTGGAATGCTGAAGGAATTTAATGTTACAGCTCAAAAATATAATCTTGATGATCTCAGCGGTTTATCATTTTATGGAGATATATATAGTATGAAGCATGAAAAACTATCCTCGAGGGTTTATGTAACATGAGCAATTTTCATGGTCCATTAAAAATAGGTATTGGAGGACCTGTAGGCGCAGGTAAAACTAGTCTAACAGAAGCGTTGTGCCGCTATCTTTCACCAAAGTTGTCGATGGCTGTAATATCAAATGACATTTATACAATTGAAGATGCAGAATATTTAATGAAAGTCCAAGCTCTTCCTATAGAGCGAATTAAAGGAGTTGAAACTGGTGGCTGTCCTCATACAGCAATTCGTGAAGACGCATCAATAAATTTACTAGCTGTTGAAGAAATGAAAGAGAAGTTTCCTGATCTCAGTTTGTTATTAATAGAGTCTGGCGGTGATAACCTTGCTGCTACTTTTAGTCCAGAACTAGTTGATTTATCAATATACGTAATTGATGTTGGAATGGGCGGAGACATTCCTCGTAAAGGAGGACCTGCAATAAAGAAGTCAGATTTACTAGTAATAAATAAGATGGATCTTGCAGAATATGTCGATGTGAACTTAGAACAAATGAAAATAGATGTTGAAAATGCTAGAGATGGTATGCCTTTTATATTTGGTGAGATGAAACATAATAAGGGTATAATCGAAATTTCAAATTTTTTAGAATCTGAAGGTGGCTTATCAACATTATCTTAATGGCAGAAAAAGTATTAAATATTTTTGGAGAAGAAATGGATGCCTGTTGTTTCGATCCTTTGACAGGATGGAAGCGTGATGGTTATTGTAATACAGATGACTTTGATCATGGAAGTCATGTTGTATGCTGTGAAGTAACTGATGCTTTTTTAGCATTCAGTAAAGAAAGAGGAAATGATTTATCAACGCCTCGCCCTGAATTTAATTTTCCTGGTCTGAAAGAAGGAGATCGTTGGTGTCTCTGTGCCATGAGGTGGCAAGAGGCATTTGAAGCAGGAGTTGCTCCTCGTGTATTTTTAGAAAGCTGTCACCAAAAAGCGCTAGAGTTTGTGAACTTAGAAGATCTCGAACAGCACGCAATGCATCGACTAAATTAAAATTTATTCATGTCAAAATTTGTATACTACAATATTGCCTTGTCTATTTTGGCCTATGGTGTTTTCTTCTTATATAAAATTAATTTTTTACTAGCAATAGTAGGTGGACTTATAATGATATTTTTGTTTATTAAAATTACCCAAAAAATATTTAATAAATAAATGCTCTGATTAAATTAAGCTGTACACAACAATAAAGTGGAGTATTGCAGCAATAATAACAAGGGTATGAAATACTTCATGAAATCCAAAGACATCAGGATTTAATTTTGGAAATTTAAATCCATAAGCAATAGCTCCCATTGAATAGATTACTCCTCCTGTAACAACTAAAACTATTTTACTTGTACTGAGAGATAAAAAAATAACAGACATAAATGGAAGTGCCACGTATCCAGCTATCAGGTAAATAGATGCACGAAGTATTCTATGAATATTTCCAAAGAAAATTGATTGTAAGATTCCAATAAACGCAACAATCCATATAATTGTTAATAATGTTAAGCCACTCTCTGCTGGAAGGGCCAGTAGACAGACTGGTGTAAACGTTCCAGCAATCATAAGAAAAATTCCAGTATGATCGAGCTTGCGCAGAAACTTCTTAACTTCAATAGTTGACTTTCTACGATGGTAAAGAGCACTAAAGCCAAACATTGACAATAATCCAACCGAATAAATAATCATCGATGTTGCTTCTGTATAATTTGTTGATTTCAAAATAAGAGGAATACAAGCAACGATTGAGACAAAGAACATCACGTGGTGCATGACGCCACGAAACCGTGGCTGGGCAAGTATTTGACTCATATATTAATGGTATAATTTTTTATCCTAATTCATAGAGAATTATTGTTTAACAAATTCATATCGGCTGATATAATTTTTTATTATGAACAGTGGATTCGCAGAGATCGTCATCGGCACCCCAATAGACTTGTTTTTCCATGGTTTAGCTAAAATATATGGCCGCAAATCTTATGAAGAAGCAACGAGATATTTTCAAAATAAAAGTACGATTTAAAAACCTCATCCCACCCGTATTACCTGTCAGAATTCAAAGAAGACAAAGAGTTGAATTTGTTGATATGGCTATGTTTTTTAAATCATCAAAAAAAATCCACTAAAGTGGTATAATCAAGTGATTCTATTTTTAAATTTATGAAATACGTATTTTACGACTTTGAAACCACTGGTTTGAGTTCAGCATTTGACTCAATTGTGCAAGCGGCTGCAATCAGTACAGATGAGAACTTTAATATCATTGATCAGTTTGATCTTCGTGGACAGATGAAGAAAGAATATCCTGTGCCGCATCCAAAGGCATTAATAGTGAATGGTTGTACGATTGATCAATTACGCAATCATGAGAATACAAATTTTGGTTTGATCAGTGAAATACAACAAACATTATTGTCGTGGGGTGAACTGACGTTTATTGGTTATAACAGTATTGCATTCGATGAACACTTTCTGCGTCAAGCGTTGTATCAATCAGCGCTGCCTCCATACTTAACAAATACAAATGGAAACAAACGTGGGGATGCTATGAAGTTATTGCATTCGGCTGCAGCAGTGTTTCCAAATGCTTTTGTTCG
>ERZ802830.2268-NODE-2268-length-17607-cov-11.3284_pt1 | contig 17607 bp, 15 predicted proteins | sample MGYA00345654_ERZ802830 | MGnify/ENA primary metagenome ERZ802830 (study PRJEB30503, sample SAMEA104212375) | marine metagenome | biome: Westerlies Biome; feature: [SRF] surface water layer (ENVO:00010504) within the epipelagic zone...; material: water...
TTGACCTCGACCCTTTTGACCTCGACCCGCTGGCCCCTGAAATGCTCTGATCACCTATCGTGCGCGCCCTGCCGCCAATGGCCCGTGATCTGTCTGCCGACCCGGCCCCATTGTTATATCCCCCTCTTATTATCCCCATGCCATCCCCCATATCACTACTGCCTCACTCATGCCATAATTAGCTGGCTGAATTGGTCTATTGATTGGTGTATTACGCTGACTTGCTAACGCCGATTATGTTACGCCGGTTATATTACGCCGAGTATGGTGAGACATGAACAGCGCATGGCGCGATGCCCATCCCTATTCCGGGCAGCACCAGCAACAGCCAAATGGGAATCAATCGGAGGTCAAAATGGTGATCAAATCGAAACGCAGCTGGGAATTGTCCGAGGCCGCAGCCACGCCTGAAGCTGTCTATATGAACCGGCGGCAATGGCTGAAGGCGGCTGGCTTTACCGGTCTTGGCCTTGGTGCTGCGCTTGCTGGCCCGGGGTTTCTCGCCAGTAGTGCGCTTGCTGCCATTGGCGGCTATCCCTTTGCCCGTAATGAGGCTTACACCCTTGACCGCGCCATCACCGACGAGGAAGAGGCCACCACCTATACCAATTTCTATGAGTTTGGCTCGTCCAAGAATATCTGGAAAAAAACCCGCAAAATGAAGTCGGATCCTTGGACCGTGACCATTGACGGCATGGTCGAGGCTGAAATGACCCTGGATGCGACCGATCTCGTTGATCGCATCGGCGGCACCGAGGAGCGGCTCTACCGGCACCGCTGTGTCGAGGCGTGGTCGATGGCTGTCCCCTGGTCGGGTGTGCCGCTTGCCAATCTGGTCAAATTTGCGCGGCCGGCGGCTGGTGCCAAATATCTGCGTATGGAAACCTTCATGGATCCGGTGGTTGCCCCGGGCCAGAAACAGAGCTGGTATCCCTGGCCCTATGTTGAGGGGCTGACCATTGACGAGGCGACGAACGAACTGGCGTTTCTGGCCACGGGCATCTATGGCAAGCCGCTTCCCAACCAGAATGGCGCGCCCATCCGTCTGGTGACGCCGTGGAAATATGGGTTCAAATCGATCAAATCGATTGTCCGCTTTACCTTCACCGATGAACGGCCGGTTTCTTTCTGGGAACAGCTTGCCGGCAATGAATATGGGTTTTGGGCGAATGTGAATCCGGGCATCCCGCATCCGCGCTGGCCGCAACGCACCGAACGCCTGCTTGGCACCGGCCAGCGTGTGCCGACCCAGATGTATAACGGCTATGGGGAACAGGTTGCGGAAATGTATGCCGCCCTTGGCATCACCGACCCGCGCGAGCTTTATTACTAGCGCCCGCCAGTAAATCTGCTGGCATCTGCCAAAAAATCTGCTGGTATCTGCCAAAAATCTGTTGGCATCCGCATCTGCTGGCATCTGCATCTGCTGGCATCTGCTCTGGGCGCGTCCGCTGGCTGCCCGCTGCCCGCATTAATTTTTCTAAAGCTGACATTAGACAAGATGGTTTGCCGACCATCGGTCCCTTGCCTGACACTTCTCTCCTCACTTACAGGAGAGAAGATCATGTCATCAATTTATCCCCAAAAATCCCGGAACATCACGCTTTTGTCTCTGGCAGGATTGCGGCCCCATGAAGAGCATGACAATGCGCATGCAGACAGCCTGGTGCAATCCATCAATGTGGCTGGTGAGTGGACAACGCCCATCATTGTTGATCGCGGTACAAATGTTATTCTGGACGGTCACCATCGATTTGCCGCAGCAGACAAACTTGGTCTCGGGCTGATTCCTGCAATTTTGGTGGATTACCCTGATCCGGAAATCTCGGTTTCATCGTGGCGTTCAGGAATCGAGATTGGGTGCCGTGACGTTATCAAGGCGGGGGTGAGTGGTCGGCTTTTGCCAAGCAAAACAAGCCGGCACGCATTCAATGAGGCGTTGCCGTCTTGTGGTGTGCCCCTACACGCACTGGCGGGTGCCGGTGGCGGGTGATTATGTCCCGCACTTTTCTGCTTCTGTTGTTTTCCAACGCCATCGCTTCGGTTGGAACCGGCGTTGCCATGATCGCCGTGCCCTGGCTTTTGGTAAAAGGTGATGGTGGAGCTGTGCTGCTTGGCACTCTGGCAACAACGGTCAATTTCGGCTTGTTCATCGTTATGCCACTTGTCGGGCCGGTGATTGATGCGTGGCCCCGTAAGGCGCTGATGGTGTTGATCAGGCTTGTTTTTGGGCTCTGTCTGGCAGGCATTATGCTGCTCGGTCATCTGAAAAATGGACCCGCCGATAATTTCCTGCTGATCCTTTATTACATTTTTGGGGCGGTGTTCTACGCGGTGAATATCCCGCTCCGGTCAGCCTTTGTCAAAGAGCTGTTTGACGAGAATTCCTTTGCCAGAATCAATGCCATTCTGGAAATTGAAAATCAGGTTGCGGCTGTTGTCACCGGGCTTGCCGCCATTCTGATTGTCGAGAAATTCGGTCTTGGCAGTTTGGCGCTGCTCAACATTATCTGCCTGCTTCTGGCGGCTGGCAGCCTTTTATCCATCCGGCAGGCTGGCGCTGCGGCGCAGCTGGACCAGCGCCCCATGCGCGCCTCCCTTGTCGATGGGCTGCGGCTGCTGGTGGCACGGCCCACCCTGTTGACATTGATGGCCGCCGCCAGCCTGCCCTATGTCGTTGTCATTCTCTACACCGTCATCCACCCGGTTGCACTTGCCTCATTTACTGGTGCCACGGGCCAGACCTATGCGGTGGTCGAGTTGCTCTTTGCCGTTGGGGCGATTGCGGGCGGGTATGTGGTGGCGACCATTGCCCTTTCGGGGCGGACGATGGAGCAAAGTCTGGTAATGATGATCTGGATGTTTGCGCTTATCGCTCTGCTGCAGCTGATTTTTCAGTCGGTTGCGGGGTTCATTGTTCTGGCTGGGGCTTTTGGCTTCTGGAACGCGGTCATCCGTATCATGCGTCAGACCCTGTTGATGACATCCTTTCAGCCGGATGAGGTTGGGCGCATTTCGTCATTTCTACAAAGCTGGATCATGTTTATGCGCAGTTGCGGTCTTGCCATTGTCAGCGTTGCTCTTGCTGGCGGGCCCCATTGGGGGGTTCTGGTGGCTGCCCTTTTTGCCTGTGCCGCACCGGCCCTGATTGTCGCCGTCAAATTCCGACTTTCCCATTTTTCATGAACCACAGAATGTTCGTTGCATCAATGAAGGAGATCACAGATGATTCAAAACTCGATAACAGGCCATATTGGCAAAACGCCAGTGACACGCCTCACGGGGTTTCTTGCTCCACATGCGGCGGATATCTTCATAAAGATGGAGGGATTTAACCCGGGAGGTTCGGTGAAAGACAGACCAGCCCTGAATATGATTCTTGAGGCGGAGAGATCTGGTCAATTGCGACCGAATGGCACCATCGTTGAGTCCACATCGGGCAATCTTGGAACTGCACTTGCCATGATCGCCGCGGCGAGGGGTTATCGTTGCGTGATTGTTGTTGATCCAAGAACCAGCCACCAAAACATCGCCATGATTAAGGCCTTTGGGGCTGAAATAGACATGGTAACAGACATGAATCCGAGAGATGGTACTTATCAGGAGGCGCGTATCAAACGTGTCAAATTTCTCGCTGGGTCCATCAGCAACGCCTACATGCCTTGGCAATATGGAAACAAGAACAACCCACTGGCGCATGTGAATACGACAGCTCAGGAAATTCTTGACGATTTTCCGAATGGGCCGGATGCGCTGATTGCGTCGGTCTCAACGGCTGGCCAGATCAGCGGTATCGCAAGAGGCTTGCGCCATCAAAATACAAAAACAATCACATGCGCCGTGGATGTTAAGGGTTCAGTCGTCTTTGGCGGTCAAAAGGGACCAACGGCTGTTACGGGAATGGGCCTCGGCTGGGTGCCTGAAAATCTTGACGAAAATGTCATTGATGAGGCGTATCAGGTTTCAACTGCCATGTGTTTTACCGCGTCCAGAATTGTGGCTCGAAAATTTGGTGTTCTCCTTGGTGGATCTTCTGGCGCTGCGCTGACGGTGGCAGTTTCAAAGGCCTTCCGGCTAGGCAAAGGAAAGACTGTTGTGGCAATATGCCCGGATCGGGGAGAAAAATATCTGGACGAGTTCTACGATAATGACTGGATGCAGGAGCACAAGCTTCCCACTGATGACAATTTGGACATTTTCATGCGAAATGCCGCGCATATTCGACCGTTCCGTTATCCAGCAACTGAAAAGCAGGCCAAAGTGGGTTAAATGGTGCCTTCGGCCAACATTGATTTGGCGCGTTTGCTAATTCGGTTAGACTGTCGGTTTGCAGGACACCGAAAGAGGGTCGGGCAGATGCGCCAATTGCCGCCATTGAACGGGTTACGGACCTTTGAAGCTGCGGCACGGTTGCGCAGTTTCAAACTGGCTGCCGAGGAGCTGTTTGTCACCCAGAGTGCCATCAGCCAACAGATCCGGGGGCTGGAAACGCATCTTGGTGTGTCGCTTTTTATACGCAACGCAACGGGTTTGGAACTGACGTTGCGTGGTGCCGAACTCCTGCCCGAAATTGCCCATGCGTTGCAAATTCTGGGGGAGGCCCTCCAGGCTGTAGAAGGCGCACCGCGCGCAATTGCGGTGACCACGTCAACCAGCTTTGCCACGGCATGGTTGATCAACAGGTTTCGCCTGTTCGAATCTGCCAATCCAGACATCACCATCTATTTGAACGCCGCCCCCATCGAGGGTGGCGTCAACGCCTTGGAGCACTATGACATCAAGGTCAGCTATGACATCGAGTTGGAGCGCAGTGCTGGCCGGCATCTGCTTTTGCGTGAATGGCTGCTGCCGGTCTGCGCCCCGGATTTTCGGCTGGCGATGGCGGCAGGCGAGACAAACGCCAAACCGGTGCTACCGGTGGCGACTGATCTTGCCACGCACCGGCTCTTGCTGAACGCGCCCGATGCTGGTGACTGGCGATGCTGGCTTGCCGCTCATGGGTGTGACCGGGCGCAGGTCAAGCAATTGTTGGGGCGGGCGATGGCACTGCCAACGGACATGGCCGCCATCGAAATGGCGGTAGGTGGTTATGGCATTGCGCTTGCCAATCTACATTATGTTGCCGGACGTCTTGCCGAGGGTTTTCTTGTCCCGGCTTTCGATGTTCCTGCTTTCCCCCTCGGTGGTCATTTTCTGGGGAGTGATCCGCGCATGGCGCGCCGGGCGACACGGCGCTTCATTGCCTGGCTTGATGAAGAGGCCCGCGCCTCCGCAGCGCAGATTTCCGGCTGGTGTGGCACCACCCCGGGCTAACATAAATATCCGGGCTAAACCGGAAACACGACACAGATATGTGACAAAATATGCTCTGCGCCGTGGGTTACGACAACATGCGACAGCATCGGCGGCCTATATCCACATCCGGGCCATTGCGGCGCTAGCGTCCCAGAATGCCGAGCAGGGTCTCACAGGTCTTATCAATCTCATCCAGCGCGGTAAACGGCGCGCGCGGCAATGATGGTGCCAGCGGTGCGGTATGGCCGGCGGTGATCATTCGGCGGTGAAAGGCGGCGATCCGGCCGCGCTCACCAACAATGTGGTTGGCTTGTTTAGCCTGTTCGGCGGCGGCGCTCACCGCCTCTGCCATTCGGCGAGGCGTCGCGTTCCATCCGGCGATCAGCACCGGCTTGCCGGTGATTGCCGCCTCGCTTGCCATATTCACCGAATCCGAGGTTACGATGATGGCATCGGCGACGCCCAAAATTCCCGGATAGGGGTTGGCTTCATCGGGGCTGACAACGCGCACATCAACCGTGCCCGGTAATGCCTCCAGCTCTGCGCCAAGCGTTTCGAGCAGCGCCGCCGGCGTCCGCCGCGAGGGCAGCAGCACCAGCCGCATTGGCTCGCTCTGGGCAAAGGCGCGCAGTTGCGCCGCCATGGATGCGGCCATGTCCGGGCTGATCTGATAGCGCCTGTTATCGCCACCAAGCATCACCACAACGCACGGCACAGTGTCGCGCACCAGCCATTTTGACGGCAGATCCATCATCGACCGCTGGATCGATTCCAGCGTCAACCGGTTGAGCGACCCGGTCGTCCTGATCACATTGGCGCCCCGCGCCCGGTCATGTTCCGGCACCACCAGCGCGTCAAACAACGCCGGTGAGAGCCGGGGGTCCTGCAAATGTACCAGCTGCGTGTTTGTCCCATCGGCGCGTGCGCGGGCGCGCAACGCCAGCCCAAGGCCCGCCATCCGCCGCCCACAGGTGATCAACAGATCGGCATGCCGGCCCCGCACGGGCCGCTTCTGCACGGTGGCGATATCCGGCGCGCGGGCATAGAGCGGCAGAAACGGCGCGTAGTGCCCCAGACGCGGCAATGTCCGGATCATCCAATGCGGTTTTGCCTGAAACTCGCTGATCACAAACTCCGGGCGGTGGCGCGCCATTGCCTCGGCCAGCCCGATGGCCTGCAACCGCATGCCTGCGGTGCCATCGCTGAGAACCCAGAGCGCGGTGCCAGCGGATACTGTCGCCTGCCTCTTATCCGGTCCTGCGACTGATCCTGCGACTGATCCTGCGACTGATCCTGCGACCGTTCCCTCATCTGGCTTTTTGGCTGCCGGTTCTGACATGCGTGGCTGGCTCTTTTCTGTCACCGGCAAAAAACGTGCGGTGCGATTTATAACTATGTGTAATATCACAAATAAGATTGCGCAATAATATTGCGGAAACTGCCTTGCCTGTCATTGGATGGGGCTTTATCATTTCACCGGGTTAATCACGAAACGCCTGACGTGGGCTTTTGATCCGGCAGTTGACCTTTCGGGGCGGCTTGTCCCAGCGCCACAGAAAGAGGGTGCAGAAAGCGGGTGGAGAAAGATGGCTGCTGACGGAAAAATCAAACTTGATGATGTCGACAGGCAGATTCTCAGCGATTTGCAGGGCGATGGCCGGATGACCAATGTAGAGCTGGCCAAACGCGCCGGCATTTCTGCGCCGCCCTGTCTGCGCCGGGTGCGGGCGCTGGAGGATGGCGGCATTGTCCGTGGCTATCACGCCGATATTGATGCTGATGCGCTTGGCTATTCGGTCAACGTCTTTGCCTTTGTCGGGCTGACCAGCCAGGCGGAATCAGACCTCCGGGAATTTGAGGAGATGGTCAGCGCTTGGCCACAGGTGCGCGAGTGCCACATGTTGATGGGCGAGACAGATTTCCTCTTGAAGATCGTTGCCCATGACTGGGATGATTTTCAGCGTTTCCTGACCAGCAAGCTCACCCCCGCGCTGAATGTCAGCCATGTCAAAACGGCGCTTGCCATCCGCTCGGCAAAATTGCTTCCGGGCGTCCCCATCGACGGGGTCGAGTAGGCGGGCGCTCAGGCGATCACCCTGTCCATATCGAACAGATCGATCGAGATGATTTCATAGCTTTTTGTGCCGCCCGGTGTATGCACCTCGGCCGAGTCACCGATGCTCTGGCCGATCAGCCCCCGGCGGTGTATGCGCCTCGGCCGAGTCACCGATGCGCTTGCCGATCAGCCCCCGGGCAATTGGCGAGGAGGTTGAGACCAGCCCGCGTGAGGTATCGGCCTCATAGGGGCCGACAATGTGAAACACCAATTCCTCGTCGGTTTCCTCATCGGCAACGCCGACGCTGGTGCCGAATGTCACGCGCTCGCCGGTCAGCTTTTCCGCGTCGATCACGTCGGCGCGGCTGGTCACATCCTCAAGCTCGGAAATCCGGCCCTCGATAAAGGATTGGCGTTCACGCGCGGCATGATATTCGGCATTTTCCGACAGATCGCCATGTTCACGCGCCACGGAGATGGCGTTGATCACAGCCAGACGCTCGGTATTTTTCAGATGCGCCAGCTCTGTCTTGATTGTTTCCAGCCCCTGTGGGGTAAAGGGTATCTTTTCCATCTCGCCCTATCACTTATGTCCTATCGCCCATGGCCCTGCCACATATGACCCGACGCCCATAGCCACGCCCATAGCCACACAAACAGTGGTCACTGCCTGATGGCCCGCATCCTGCTGCCATTATGGCACCGTTCCCGATTACCTCAAGATGCAATATCGCTCAGAAAATCCTGCAGGGTGCGCACACCAATATCGCCCTGCTGCATGGCGCGGATCGCCTGTCCGGCGGCGCGGCTTCCCGAAACAGTGGTGTAATAGGGAATATTGTTGGTCAGCGCGGTGTGGCGCAGAGAGAAACTATCCTTGATCGCACCGGCCCCCTTGGCGGTGTTCAGCACCAGCTGGATATCGCCAGACAGCATCGCATCGACGGCGTGCGGGCGGCCTTCCATCACCTTGTTGATCCGGGTTGCCGGCACACCGGCCTCCTGCAACGCGGCGGTGGTGCCGCCGGTGGCGATGATCGTAAAGCCGGCATCGACCAGATCACGGCAAATCGCAATAAAGGCCGGCTTGTCCTCATCCTTGACCGAGATAAAGACCGTGCCCTCGGTTGGCAGCCTTGTTCCTGATCCCAGCTGGCTTTTCGCAAAAGCGCGGCCGAAATCGCTGTCGATTCCCATCACCTCGCCGGTTGATTTCATCTCCGGCCCAAGGAACACATCGACACCGGGGAAGCGGGCGAACGGGAAAACAGCTTCCTTTACCGCGACATGCGTCAGCGTAATCTCCGACAGATTGAAATCGGCCAGCTTTTCGCCGGCCATCACGCGCGCCGCGATCTTTGCCAGCGGCACCCCTGTTGTCTTGGCGACAAATGGCACCGTGCGGCTGCCACGCGGGTTGACCTCGAGCAGATAGATATCCTCACCCTTGATCGCGAACTGCACATTCATCAGCCCGACAACATTGAGCGCGTGCGCCAGCGCCTCTGTCTGGCGGCGCAGTTCAGCAAGCGTTGCTGCCGACAAATTCTGCGGCGGCAGTGAGCAGGCGGAATCGCCGGAATGGATACCGGCTTCCTCGATATGTTCCATAATCCCGCCGATATAGACATCAGTGCCATCACACAGCGCATCGACATCCACCTCGATGGCGTTGTTCAGGAACCGGTCAATCAACACCGGATTGTCGCCTGAAACAATGACCGCATCACGCATATAGCGCTCCAGATCGGACAGATGATGCACCACTTCCATGGCCCGGCCCCCCAGCACATAGGACGGGCGGATCACCACCGGCAGACCGACGCGCGCGACAATCTCACGGGCTTCCTCGGCGGAATGGGCGATGCCGTTTTCCGGCTGCAACAGCGCCAGCCTTTGCAACAGCTGCTGAAAGCGCTCACGGTCCTCAGCAAGATCGATCGCATCCGGGCTTGTCCCCAGAATGGGAATCCCCGAATCTTCGAGCGCGGCGGCAATCTTCAGCGGTGTCTGGCCACCAAGCTGCACAATCACCCCATGCAGCTCGCCATTCTGCTGTTCGCGGCGGATCACCTCGATCACATCCTCGTCTGTCAGCGGCTCGAAATACAGCCGGTCAGAGGTGTCATAATCGGTCGACACCGTTTCCGGGTTGCAGTTGATCATGATTGTCTCATAGCCGGCATCGGCCAGCGCGTAACAGGCATGCACACAGCAATAGTCAAACTCGATTCCCTGGCCGATCCGGTTCGGGCCACCCCCCAGGATCACCACCTTCTTGCGCCCTGATGGCGCAGCTTCGCATTCGGCGTTGGCCGCGGTCTCATAGCTTGAATACATATAGGCGGTATCGGAGGCAAATTCGGCGGCGCAGGTATCAATCCGCTTGAAAATAGGGGTGATCCCGGCGGCATGGCGTCTCGCCATTACATCTGCCGTGCTCTCGCCCGCCAATGTGGCCAGCCGCGCATCGGAAAAGCCCATTGATTTCAGATATCCCAGAGCCACCGCATCATCCGGCACACCCTCGGCCATAACCATCGCCTCGGTGTCGATGATGGCCGCGATCCGCTCAATGAACCATTTATCCCATCCGGTTGTCGCCTGCAATTCATCCAGCGCCATGCCCGACCGGATTGCCTGGGCGATCCGCAGGATGCGAAACGGCACAAGCTCGCCAAGCCAGCCGCGCCGTGGATCCTCGCCAAGCGTCCCATCGAGGGCTGGCATTTCCACCTCGTCCAGCCCGGACAGGCCGGTTTCCATCGACCGCAGTGCCTTTTGCAGGCTTTCCTCGAACGAGCGGCCAACCGCCATGGCTTCGCCGACCGATTTCATTGATGTTGATAATTTGGCTTCGGCACCGGCGAATTTCTCGAAGGTGAAGCGCGGGATTTTTGTCACCACATAATCGATGGTTGGCTCAAAACTGGCTGGCGTCACGCCGGTGATGTCATTCGCCAATTCATCCAGCGTATAGCCAACCGCGAGCTTTGCCGCCACCTTGGCAATCGGAAAGCCTGTTGCCTTGGACGCCAGCGCCGAGGAACGGCTGACCCGGGGGTTCATCTCAATCACCAGAATGCGGCCACTATCGGGACAGACGGCGAATTGCACATTCGAGCCGCCTGTATCGACGCCAATTTCGCGCAGCACGGCCAGCGAGGCGTCGCGCAACGCCTGATATTCCTTGTCAGTCAGCGTCAGTGCCGGCGCAACGGTGATCGAATCTCCGGTGTGCACGCCCATCGGGTCGATATTCTCGATCGAACAGATGATGATGCAATTATCGGCGGTGTCGCGCACCACCTCCATCTCGAACTCTTTCCAGCCAAGCACCGATTCCTCGATCAGCACCTCACTCACCGGCGAAAGCCGCAGGCCGTTGCGCACGATCTCTTCAAACTCGCTGCGGTTATAGGCGATGCCGCCGCCTTCACCGCCAAGCGTGAAGGAGGGGCGGATGATCGCTGGCAGCCCGACAAAATCCAGCCCGGCCAGCGCGTCCTCAAAATTATCGACTGTCCGTGCGCGGGCGCATTCCAGCCCGATCCGGCCCATCGCCTTGCGGAACAGCTCGCGGTCCTCGGCCATCTCGATTGATTCGGTGCGCGCACCAATCATCTCGACACCATGTTTTTCCAGCGTGCCGTCATTATAAAGTGACAGCGCCGTGTTCAGCGCGGTCTGGCCACCCATTGTTGGCAACAGCGCGTCCGGCTTCTCGGCGGCGATGATCTGCGCTACGGTCGCCGGTGTGATCGGTTCGATATAGGTGGCGTCGGCCATTTCCGGGTCGGTCATGATCGTCGCCGGGTTGGAATTGACCAGAATGACGCGATAGCCATCGGCTTTCAGCGCTTTGCAGGCCTGCGCCCCGGAATAGTCGAACTCACAGGCCTGACCGATGATGATCGGTCCGGCACCAATGATCAGGATGGATTCGATATCAGTGCGGCGTGGCATCTCTAGCTCTTTCTGGCTTTCATCAGATCCGTAAACCTCGTGAACAGATAGCGGCTGTCGTGCGGCCCGGGTGATGATTCCGGGTGATATTGCACACAAAACGCCGGTTTGCTTTTGTGCCGCAGCCCTTCGATCGACTGGTCGAACAGCGAGATATGCGAGACCTCCAGCGTGCCCGGCAGGCTGTCAGGATCGACCACAAAGCCATGATTCTGACTGGTGATCTCGATCTTGCCGCTTGCCAGATCTTTGACCGGATGATTGGCACCGCGATGGCCGCGTTCCATCTTGTGCGTCTTTGCCCCCATCGCCAGCGCCATCAACTGATGCCCGATACAGATGCCGAACATCGGCATCCCGGCGTCAATCAGGCTGGCAATCTCCGGTCCGGCATAGGCGGCGGTTGCGGCCGGGTCGCCCGGGCCATTTGACAGAAACACGCCATCCGGGCGCAGCGCCATGATCTCGGCGGCGCTGGTATCGGCTGGCACCACCGTAACCTCGCATCCGGCATCGGTCAGACAGCGCAGGATATTCTGCTTGCAGCCAAAATCCATCGCCACCACCGAAAAGGCGGCATCGGTCTGCCGGTGCGTGGCTGTGGCCATGTCCCAGCTTCCATCACGCCAGCCATGGGTGGCGTGTGCGGTCACGTCGGTTGCCAGATCCATCCCGGTCAGGCCGGGCCAGCTGGCGGCAAGGCTGATCAGCGCGTCAATATCCATAGCGCCGTCCGGCGCATGGCACAGAACCCCGTGCGGCGCGCCGGAATCGCGGATGCGACGGGTCAGTGCGCGCGTATCAATGCCGGCAATGCCGGGCAGATTATGCGCTGTTAGCCAGTCACCAAGATGGCTCTCCGCGCGCCAGCTTGCCGGCTGTGTCACCGGCTGGCGTGTGATTATGCCAAGCGCGGCCGGCCTGTCTGTCTCGAAATCATTGCTGTTGGCGCCAACATTGCCGATATGCGGAAAGGTGAAGTTGATGATCTGCCCGGCATAGGAGGGGTCTGTCATGATTTCCTGATAGCCGGTCATCGAGGTGTTGAAGCAGACCTCGCCGACATTTGTCGTTGCGGCGCCAAACCCGATACCCGAAAAGACCGTTCCATCAGCGAGAACGAGGACTGCCGTCGGGGTTTCCCGCGCGGCGCGAAGCGCAGCAAAATTCTGGCCAGAGTGCGTCGTCTGCCCCATTGATTCCCTTGCCATTCGATGATGTGACCATGTGCCCGCATCCCCGGTCCGTTGTCATCCGACATCCTTTGTCATCCGACATCTACTGTCGTCAGACATCTTTTGGCACCGGACGCGGGTGGGATACAAACGGCTGTTGTGATACAAGAGCCCCCCTCTCGGGTCAAGCCTCCAGACGCCGGATTGTCCCTGATCGCCGCTGATTTTTCCGGCGTTCTGTCGGGCGCTTCAAAACGCTTTGGCGATCATTGCCGCAAAATTGGCTGTTTTCCGGCAAGTTATCTCTGTAATGTTTGACTTGCAGCTTTTCCCCGAAGCGGTTAAAAGCCTCGACTTCTACCGCAATGGCGTTTTGGCGCCTCAAGATGAGTGTCTGGGTTTAAGAGGATAGCGGGATCATGCGTGAAGAAATTTCAACGGCGATGAAAGAGGCGCTCAAGGCAAAGGACCAAGTGGCACTTGGCACCATGCGCCTGATTAGTGCGGCTCTCAAGGATCGTGATATCGCCGCGCGCTCGAATGGCAATGCTGAGGGCATTTCCGATGATGAGATTCTTGGCCTGTTGCAGACCATGATCAAACAGCGGAACGAGTCGGCAAAGATGTATCGCGATGGTGATCGCCCTGAACTTGCCGAAACAGAGGAACAGGAGATTGCCATTATCCAGCAATTCCTGCCGCAACAGCTTGATCAGGCTGGGATGCAGGCAGCGATTGATCTGGCGATTGCCGAAACCGGCGCCAGTTCGGTCAAGGATATGGGTCAGGTCATGGCATTTCTGAAAAAAGGCTATGCCGGCCAGATGGATTTCTCTGCCGCCAGCAAAGCCGTCAAAGCGGCGCTGATGGACTGATCTGCCGCGCTGTCGCGCCTGAGAATCACTCCAGATACCAAAACTCACTTAAAACCGCTTAAATCTGGCACCACCAAAATCTGGCACCACCAAAATCTGGCACCGAAAATATCTGGTGCGGGTCGGTTGTCGTCTGGCGTGATCGGGTGCGGCGCGCTATCATCACCACCCCGCTTTTTACGCCGCACGTTCAGGAACTCTCAAAGATGGCAGTGCCACCGGAATTCATCGAGGATCTGCGCCAGCGCATTCCGCTGTCCGATGTCATCGGCAAGCGCGTCAAGCTGATCCGCAAAGGCCGGCGCTTTACCGGCCTGTGCCCCTTCCACTCGGAAAAGACACCGTCTTTTTCGGTGGTTGATGATGATGGCTTTTATCATTGTTTTGGCTGCGGTGTTCATGGCGATGCCATTTCCTTCCTGCGTGAAACTGACGGCCTTGATTTCATGGAGGCGGTTGAACGGCTTGCCGATATGGCCGGCATTCCGGTGCCGCACAGTACGCCCCAGGACCCGGCCAAGGCGCAGCAGCGCAAGGCTGCCCTCGATATTCTGGAGACGACCACGCGCTTTTTTCAGGACGCGCTTGGCCGTGATGATGGCCAGGACGCGGCGCGCTATATCCGTAATCGCGGGCTTGCCGCCGAGACAATCAGCACCTTCCGACTTGGCTATGCGCCGCGCGGGGGGTTGCGGGCGGCGCTTGCGGCACGTGGGTTCAGCGATGCCGACATGCTGGCTGCCGGGGTGATCAGAAAATCTGACCGCGATGGCTCGCTGTTCGATTATTTCCGCGACCGGGTGATGTTTCCGATTGAGAATCAACAGGGCCGGGTGATTGCCTTTGGCGCCCGGGCGCTTGGCGATGCCCAGCCAAAATATCTGAATTCAGGCGAGGGGCCGACCTTTTCCAAGAAAACCGTTCTCTATGGTCTGGTGCAGGCGCGCGAGGGGCTGCGCCGCAAATTGCCGCTCGTTGTCGCTGAGGGCTATATGGATGTGATCGCCATCCAGCGCAGCGGCACCGCTGCGGCGGTGGCCCCGCTCGGAACCGCGCTGACCGAGGAACAGATTGCCCTGTTGTGGAAGCTGCATGATGAGCCGATTCTGTGTTTTGATGGGGATGCCGCTGGCCAGCGCGCCCAGATGCGCGCGCTTGAGCGGATATTGCCACTTCTGACCCCGGGTAAATCGGCGCGTCTGGCTGTCATGCCCGAAGGCAAGGACCCCGATGATGTTCTGCGCGAGACCGGCAATGACGGCTTCTTGAAGCTGCTGGCGGTGGCGCGCTCGCTTGTTGACAGCCTGTGGGACGCGCTCGTTGGACAGCATGATTTGCGCCAGCCTGAATCACGGGCACGCTTCTGGCAGGAAATCCGCGGTCAGGTTCGTCTGATCGGCAATAATCAGGTGCGCAGCGCCTATGGTGACGAGATCGAATCACGTATTGCCGCGATGCGCAGTGCGGGCCGCCAGCAGGGGGGCGCCGCGCCAGTGCGCCGGTTGCCTGTGCGCCGGCCCCGTGCTGGAATGATCAACCGCCATCGCGCTGTTCTGGCGCTGTGTCTGGCGCATCCACAGCTGATTTCGGGCATATATGAACAATTACTGTCGATGGAGTCGGGCGATACCGGCCTCGAATCGCTAAAAAAAGCGGCGATTGACGCCGTTATTGGTGATCCGGACCTTGACGTGGCGGCGTTAACCTATCATTTACAATGTTTGGATTTGATAGAACAGGTAGCAGCGCTGTCCGGGGATGAAATGAGGGCGCGGCTCGGGTGTGACCCGGCCTCTCTTTCCAGTGAAGACGCCAGTCGGCAACTGGAGGAACTCTTAAACCTCGTCAGCGGAAAATCAGGAGTATTCTCGACCACAGTCCAGACCCCGAAATGATCGCGGCCATCGTGCCGTTGATTTTCAGTCGGGGTTCGATGGCAGGCATGCAGATACAGGCGCGGGTAGGGCAGACAGTCACCACCCCGCCTTTGTGGCTGCATCAGGCTTTCGCACAAGGGAATTGCTGGTGAGGGGTTAATGATTGACGCGGCGGTGTCCTCCCTCGAAACAGGGGCAGTGCCGCAGATCACGGAGACGGTTGGACCAGATGGTAGCAAAAGCAAATAAACAGGCGGAACCAGAGGTCAATTCAGCTGATGCCGCCGTTGAGGCCGCGAACGCTGATGCCACCCAGCAGACAATCAAGACGCTTCTCAAGATCGGCAAGGAGCGCGGATTCGTTACCCATGATGAGTTGAACGCCGCGCTGCCGGCTGAAGATTTCACCTCCGAACAGATTGATGATGTGATGTCGACCCTGTCTGAGATGGGCGTGTCAGTCGTCGATAATGCCGAAAGCGATGAAAATGGCGATGAGGCCGAGGAAGAAGGCCGCGCCGCCGGCAATCTGTCGGACAGCGATGTTTCGGGAACGGATGATCCGGTGCGCATGTATCTGCGCGAGATGGGCAGTGTCGAGCTGCTCTCGCGCGAGGGTGAGATTGCCATCGCCAAGCGCATCGAGGCTGGCCGCGAGATGATGATCGGCGGCATCTGCGAATCGCCCCTGACAATCCGGGCGCTCCTGCATTGGCGGGACCAGATTGCCGATGGCGTCGTGCCGCTGCGCGATATCATTGATCTGGAAACAACTTACACCAAGCTGAATGGCGGCCCGGTGATTGAGGCGGCGAGCGGGCCATCGCCCGAGGAAGACATCTCTGACGAGGATTTCGAGGAGGATGAACCCGAGGAAGAAGAGTCAGAGACCGAGGAAGAGGACGGCGATGACGACAGCGGTGACAGCGATACCGACACCTCGACCCGTGATTCCAATGACGATCATGATGACAATGACGATCTGAATATGTCGCTGGCGGCAATGGAAGATGCGATCCGTGATCAGATGATGGATCTGTTTGACGAGATCAGCGTCACCTTTAAGGCCTTCTCAAAATCCCAGGACCGGCGGCTGGCCCGGATGGCCTCTCGCCAGACCCTGATCCCGCGCAGCGAGGCCTCGCATCTTGATATGAAAATCCGCCTTGTCGAACTGATGGGCGATGTGCATTTCAACCCGAACCGCATTGAAGGGCTGTCCGAACAGCTCTTTACGCTGAACCGGCATGTCACCACGCTTGAGGGGCGGCTGATGCGCCTTGCGGTTGATTGCGGCATTTCCCGTGATCAGGTGCTCACCCACTGGAACGGGCGCGAATGCACCGAGAACTGGCCCGGCACCAGCGTTTCCGGCAAGGGCTGGAAGAAACTCACCGACAATCATGCCGACACGCTTGCTGAAATTCAGGACAAGATCCGTCTTGTCGTTGATGACATGGGGCTGTCGATCTCCGAATCGCGCGTGGTGATCCAAACCATCCAGCGTGGCCAGCGTGAGGCGGCGCGGGCGAAAAAGGAGATGGTCGAGGCCAATCTGCGGCTGGTGATCTCGATTGCCAAAAAATACACCAACCGCGGCCTGCAATTCCTTGATCTCATTCAGGAGGGCAATATTGGCCTGATGAAGGCGGTCGACAAATTTGAATATCGGCGCGGCTATAAATTCTCCACCTATGCCACCTGGTGGATCAGACAGGCGATCACCCGATCGATTGCCGATCAGGCGCGCACCATCCGCATTCCGGTGCATATGATCGAGACGATCAACAAGCTGGTCCGCACCTCGCGCCAGATGCTGCACGAGATTGGGCGTGAGCCAACGCCAGAGGAGCTGGCGGAAAAGCTGTCAATGCCGATCGATAAGGTCCGCAAGGTGCTGAAAATCGCCAAGGAGCCGATTTCCCTTGAGACGCCCATCGGCGACGAGGAAGACAGCCATTTGGGTGATTTCATCGAGGACAAGAATGCTGTCCAGCCACTTGATGCGGCGATCCATGCCAATCTGCGCGAGACCACGACGCGGGTGCTTGCCAGCCTGACCGCGCGTGAGGAGCGCGTGCTGCGCATGCGCTTTGGCATTGGCATGAACACCGATCACACGCTCGAAGAAGTCGGCCAGCAATTCAGCGTCACGCGCGAGCGCATCCGCCAGATTGAGGCAAAAGCGCTGCGCAAACTCAAACATCCCTCACGCTCGCGCAAATTGCGCAGCTTCCTCGAAAACTGACCGACGTAGGCTAGACGGGTGGAGGCGAGACGGGCGGAGACGAGAGATATGACATTCCCTTTGGCATTGCGTGTGGTAAGTCAGGTGGTATGTCATGCGTTATGCCGCGTGGTAT
>ERZ802830.2270-NODE-2270-length-17604-cov-13.005_pt1 | contig 17604 bp, 15 predicted proteins | sample MGYA00345654_ERZ802830 | MGnify/ENA primary metagenome ERZ802830 (study PRJEB30503, sample SAMEA104212375) | marine metagenome | biome: Westerlies Biome; feature: [SRF] surface water layer (ENVO:00010504) within the epipelagic zone...; material: water...
TAGGAAGACTAGAAATCTTCACGCTCCTCGTATTATTTACACCTGCTTTTTGGCGCCGCTAAGATTTGTATATGCTTTTTGGCTCTTGTGAGAGCTTTCTAAATTTTTTATATTCCCATGAGTACTCTGTGGGAGATTTTTTAATCTCTCTCTCCATTTCTTCATTCATAACATCAACTCCATTATTTTCATAAATCTCATTGCTGGGTTTTTTAAAATTTATAATATGACCAATATCTTTTTCATATGATAAATATGACATTAGTATTTGTTTGTTAGATTTCCTTGCAAGCTTCGGAGCAAGTGAAAATGAATAACACTCATGACCAAAAAATGTTGAATAAACGCCAAGCCCATTAGCTGGAACCTGGTCAGATGCCATACAGGTCATTTGATTCTTTTCTAAAGAATTAAGAATAGTTTTTACTCCTCCTATTCCGGTTTCAACCATTTTACAATTTCCTTCTTGTCTAAGCTTTTTTACAAATTTATCGATCGGCTTTATTTTTATTTTTTTATAAAGTGATGTGTGTGGTCTTTGGGAGCTAATCCATCTCAACATAAAATCTATACTTCTATTATGAAGAGCAAAAATTATTAGGCCGCTCTCTTTTTCTTGACTGTTAAACAAGAACCTATTATTTATTCTCTTTGTTTCACGGATTATTTTTTTACTTGAACGAGACCAGGTGAATAAAGTTTCATAAAAACTTTTTAAGGTTTCTTTGTAACTTTCTTTGGCAAGCAAATCTAATTCATGTTTGGCAAGGCCTGGAAAAGCAATGGATAAATTTGTCTTGGTCACTCTAAACGGAGGCATCAATCTTAAAATATTTAGAGGCAGGACCTTAAAAAGGGTATCCCACATAAAGAATGCCGGTTTCAAAGGAAAAATCGTAAAAATATAAAAAATTATTTTCATACAAAGTTTTTGCTAATTATCTTCCTTTAATAGAGTATTTTATAGTCTTATCTATAAAGAGTTGAGCAATATCTATATAGATATGATTAAAATAACTGCATAATGTAGTCTTTTCAAACATGAAATATAAGGGTTTATTTTGACAGCAAAAACAATGGAAGAACTGGTTGCTCTTTGTAAAAGAAGAGGGTTTATTTTCCAATCAAATGAAATTTATGGAGGCCTGCAGGGCTTGTATGACTATGGTCCGCTAGGTGTCGAGCTGAAAAATAACTTGAAACAATCGTGGTGGAGAGAAATGGTTTTTGATAGAGATGATGTTGAGGGATTGGATGCTTCAATTTTAACTAAGCCAAATGTTTTAAAATTTTCAGGTCATGAGACCACCTTTTCAGATCCAATGGTGGATTGTAAATCATGTAATCAGCGCTTTAGGGCAGACCAAGTGCCTGATCATTGTAAAAAAGAAGATCTTACTGAGCCAAGGCAGTTTAACCTAATGTTTAAAACAGCAGTTGGGCCAGTTGAGGATAAAGATTCATTTGCATATCTTAGACCTGAAACTGCTCAAAATATATTTACAAACTTTAAAAACGTTGTAGATTCAACGTCTAGAAAGGTACCTTTTGGAATTGCACAAATTGGTAAAGCGTTCAGAAATGAGATAACCCCTAGAAACTTTATCTTCAGAGTAAGAGAGTTTGAGCAAATGGAGCTTGAATTTTTTGTAGTTCCAGGAACGGATGATGAGTGGCATCAAGCATGGGTTGATGCAAGACTAAAATGGTGGGAAGAACAAGGAGTAAGTAGAGATAGTATAGAGCTATATGATGTGCCTAAAGATGAGCTTGCTCATTACTCAAAAGCTACTGTAGATATTATGTACAAATTTCCTCATGGTCTTGAAGAGCTAGAAGGTATTGCAAATAGGACAGACTTTGATTTGGGGTCGCACAGTAAAAATCAAGAAGAGCTAAATATTCAGGCTGCCGTTATTGAAAATAATGAATCAAATGCAAGGCTTGCAACGCAAAATCTAGAAACTAATGAGTGGACCGTTCCATATGTAATTGAGCCTTCGGCGGGAGTAGACAGAGGGGTTCTCGCAATATTAAATGAAGCCTATAAAGTTGAAGAACTTGATGATGGTAAAACAAGAACAGTTTTAAATCTCAAGCCCCATTTATCTCCAATCAAAGCAGCAGTTATCCCGCTTAAAAAAAATCACGATGGTTTAGTTGAAATTGCATCAAACATAAAGAAAGACCTTCAAAAGTTGCGGTTAGGACGTGTGCTTCTTGAAAATTCAGGCAATATTGGAAAAAGTTATAGACGCCATGATGAAATTGGAACTCCATTATGCATTACGGTTGACTTTGACTCTCTTGAGGATAACTCGGTAACAATTCGAGATAGAGATACGATGCAACAAACTCGAATAGAAATATCTAAACTCTCAAAATATTTGGAGGACTTGATAATAAAGTAGACAAAAGTCTATATTTAATAAGTATAAATAATTAGTATTGTTATATTTTACTTGGTCTTTGTATCAAGTCTCATTTGCGTCTCACTGATTATTATTGTTTCTTCTTTTTTTCTATCCACTCATTCGGCTCAATACATTGGGAAATTATGGATTTTATTTATTTTACATAGCCTAAAGACTCTATGTGGCATAGGTTGGAATATTAAGGGAATAGAAAACATTCCAAACACTCCATTTGTCATGGCTGCTAATCATCAAAGCCCCTGGGAATCTTTTTTTCTTCAAACGCTGTTTTTACCTACCAGCAGCATAATGAAAAAAGAAATTCTTTTGATTCCTTTTTTTGGTTGGGCGATATCTAGACTAAAGCCAATTTCAATCAATAGAAAATTAAAGGTTGAAAGCTTAAAAAAGGTTGTTGAGATTGGGGGCGAAAGAATCAGAGAGGGTTATGCAGTATTAGTTTTTCCTGAGGGGACAAGAAAAAAACCTGAGGAAGGCATTGGAAAATTTGGAAATAGTTGCGGGTTATTAGCCTCTAATGAAGCCGTACCAATTATTCCTATTTGTCACAATTCAGGCAAATACTGGATAAATAAATCTTTTAAGAAAAAAAGTGGGGATATTAATGTAGTTATTGGTAAACCTATTTCCGGCTCAGATCCAAAGAAGTTAACCGAAGAGGCCCGATCTTGGATTGAAAATACATATTTAGAAATTAGCTAGATATCTAAATTTGAGACTGAAAGTGCATTGGTTTCTATGAACTCTCTTCTTGGCTCAACATCGTCACCCATTAAAGTTTCAAACATGTCAGTGGCATCTTGAGCATCTTTAATATCTACTCTCATCATTCTTCTGTTCTCTGGATCCATTGTTGTTTCCCATAACTGATCTGGATTCATCTCTCCCAAACCTTTATACCTTTGAACATCTATGCCCTTAGAGCCAGATTTAGAAAACTCTTTGACAGCATTTTCTTTTTCATCTTCATCTGAAGCATAAACAAAAGATTTACCTTTGCTTATTTTATATAAAGGTGGCATGGCAATGTATACATGGCCTCTTTCTAAGATATCGTAGTATTGCTGGTAGAAAAAAGTTAGCAGAAGGGTTCTTATGTGAGAACCATCTACATCGGCATCTGTCATGATTATAATTCTGTGATACCTTAATTTATCTATATCAAAATCTTCTGTTCCAATCCCGCACCCAAAAGCTTTAACCATGGTGCCAATTTCAGCTGATGATAGCACTTTATCAATTCTTGCTTTTTGTACGTTTAGAATTTTTCCTTTCAGCGGAAGTATTGCTTGATATTTTCTATTTCTTCCCTGCTTTGCAGACCCTCCAGCTGAATCACCCTCAACCAAGTATATTTCTGAAAGGGCTGGGTCTTTCTCTTGACAGTCGGATAGCTTCCCAGGAAGCCCCGCTAACTCAAGCACCCCTTTTCTTCTGGTCATCTCTCTGGCTTTTCTGGCAGCCTCCCTTGCAAGAGCTGCTTCGGAAACTTTTGATAATATTGCCATTGCTTCCTTCGGATTCTCTAATAAAAACTCATTGAGGCTTTTGTTTAAAACTGCGCTCACTATTCCCTCAACCTCAGAAGAAACAAGTTTTTCTTTTGTTTGTGACGAAAACTTTGGATCTGGTACTTTTACTGATATTACAGCAATTAATCCCTCTCTAACGTCTTCACCTAATAGCTCTATAGGGGAGTTTTTATTTAACTCTTCTTTTTTTACAAAAGCTTTTAAAACCCTAGTTAGGCTTGATCTAAAACCTGATAGATGTGTTCCGCCGTCTTTTTGAGGAATGTTGTTGGTATAACAAAGTACATTTTCATTGTATGAATCATTCCATTGCATAGCGATCTCTACAGTTACCCCTTCTTGTCCACCTTCACACTCGATTGTTTGACATAACGGTGGTTTTCTTCCTCTAAGGTAGTCTACGTAACTAGAAACACCGCCCTCGTTCTTAAACTTTTTAGATTTGCCTGTTCTGGCGTCTGTTACTTCAATGCTAACCCCAGCATTAAGGAAAGAGAGCTCCTGGACTCTTTTATTGACTCTATCAGCCTCAAAATTAATTGAAGTGAAGATTTTGTCAGATGCCGTAAAGGTTATCTCTGTACCAGTGTCTTTTGATGCCTTAATCTTTTTTAACTTAGTTTTAGCCAGGCCTTCGCTGTACTTTTGTTGATACATACCCCCATCTCGGCAAATTGTCAGAGTTAGCTCTTTTGAAAGGGCGTTTACAACTGAAACTCCGACACCATGGAGGCCCCCAGATACTTTGTATGAGTTATCGTCGAATTTTCCACCAGAATGAAGCGTTGTCATTATTAACTCAGCAGCAGGGACGCCTTCGCCTTTGTGTGTGTCTACAGGGATTCCTCTTCCATTATCTTTAACGGTGATTGATTCGTCTTTATTGATTATGATATCGATTTTTGAGCAGTGACCTGCCATTGCCTCATCTATACAGTTATCCACTACCTCAAAAATCATGTGATGAAGGCCAGAGCCATCATCAGTATCTCCTATATACATACCGGGTCTTTTTTTAACAGCCTCAAGGCCTTTCAAAACTTGAATGTTGGAGGAGTCGTATTTTTTATCTGCTGATTTCTTTTTTGGCATTATTTTATTTTAATTGTTCCACGTGGAACTTTTTAAATGATTGTTCTTGATCATTTATTTTACTACCAAATAGGTCAACAATGTTTGAAAAAACAAAACGATTTTCAATATATTTTAAGGTGGGTAAAAAGCACTCTAGCATCTCTGTATCCAATTCTGATGACAGATCGTCCAGAAGGAGAATTGGACTAAGATTAAATGCTCTGCCTAAATATATATTTTGGGAAAGCGACCATAGAATTGAAAGGAGTTTTTGTTCACCCCGTGAAAAAATATCTTTTATTAGTGAGCCCTTACTTTCAAATAATATATCTGCTTTATGGGGTCCAGTCGTTGTAATTTTTCTTTTTAAATCAATATTATTTGTACTTGTAAGGCTTTCCATTAGACCTGTTTGCTGATTAAAACCAGGTTTTAAGTATATGTCTAGGTCAGAAAAAATATCAGCTCTTTTATTTTCCTGGGTTAATTTACTGACAATTTCATCATAAATTTCTTTGACTTCGGTAATTAAATTTTCTCTCAATAAATTTAATCTTTCTCCATGATCTACTAAAAGCGGATCATAAGCTTTTGCTTGAGCTATATCGCTAAGTTTTAATGCAGAATTTCTTTGTTTCAGCGAACGGAAATATCCAAACCAGTCTTTTGAATAATCGGGAGAAGCTATGAAAAGCCCCCTATCAAGCTGTTTTCTTCTATATTCAGGAGCATTATCATTATAAAAAAAAGTCTTGCTATCGATAGAAAAGGAAGGAAAAGCTCTCACAAGCTCACTTATGGTTACCTTGGAGTTGTTGATTTTGATGTTAATTGGTTTAGTTTTGGCCTTATTTACTTCTAAGATTGAACCAGTATTATCATCATAGGCCCTTATATTAAAGGCTTCTGCACCTTTTTTAATAAGGGATTCAAGGTTAGATGTTCTAAATGATCTTCCCGAGCTGGCAACATAGATGGATTCAAGGATCGAGGTCTTCCCGCAACCATTTTTGCCATGAAATAGGCTAGATTTACAGGATAGGTCGATAGATAAAGAGTCGAAGCACCTAAAGTTTCGTAAATCTATCTTTGAGAAAGCCACTAACCTAAATAAGGAGAGGCATTACAACATATTTTGGGCTATCGCTTCCTGGTGGTGTAAGCAGGCAACTTTTGTCAGATCCAAAGAAATTAATATGACAGGTATCTGTTTGCATGTGAGACATTATTTCTTGAAGGTAAGTAACATTGAAGGCTATATCTAATTCCTCCCCATTGTATGAAGCGGGAAAAAATTCTTCTGCCTCTTCTTGCTCTGGATTGTTTGCTGAAATTCTCACACCATCCGTGGAAGTAATTAATCGAATCCCTTTATATTTTTCACTTGATAAAACAGAAACTCTGCTCAATGTTTCTGAAAAATCTTTTACATTAATTTCTAAAACTGAGCTCTCGCCTGAAGGAATTACCTGTTGATAATCTGGGAATTTACCCTCTATTAATTTACTTTTAAAAATTAGATTTCCTACGGCTAGTTCCAAGGAAGCTTCGTTAATTTTTAATTCGGCATCTCCATCTTCATCAGATAGAAATTTAGCCATTTCGTTAATGGACTTTCTTGGGATGATTCCTGAAAAAGAATTATCAGATTGGGTGGAAAGATTTGCAACTGCTAACCTATGAGCATCTGTTGTAACAGCTGTTATTTCTCCTCCATTAATTGATAAATACAAACCATTTAAATAGTGTCTCCAGTCCTGGTTACCCATAGCAAAAGATGTATTTCTGATCAGCTCCCTTAAATCTTTAGCTGGAATAACGAGGGGTGAATCTCCAGAGTCTATATCAAAGACAGGAAAGTCAGCACTGGGGAGCGTTGATAGTGAGTACTTACCATGGGTGGTCTTAATATTTAACTTGTCGCCATTTAAAGAAAGGTTGATCTCCTCTCCATCAGGAATCAATCGACAGAGTTCATTTAATTTTTTTGCTGATGTTGTAGTCTTCCCTGAAGACTCCAAATTTGATAATGGTCCGCTAGTTGTTACCTCAGATTCGAGATCAGTGGCTGTTAATTTAAAACTATTTTCAGCAACCTCAAATAGAACATTGGCCAGGATTGGGAGTGTTTGTCTTTTTTCTACTACGCCCAGCGTGATGTTAAGAGCTGAAACAATATCCTCTTTTTTAACAGTGATTTCCATTTAATTTGTTAGTGTCCTATTTAGGTTTCTATAATCCTCTTCAAGCGAAGGAATTTCTTTTCTCAACTCTTTAATCTTGCCACAAGCATGAAGAACAGTTGTGTGGTCTCTTCCATTAAAAGCTTCACCAATTTCAGGGAGGCTGTGGTTTGTTAATTCTTTTGTTAAAGCCATGGCTAATTGTCTTGGCCTAGTTATGGATCTGCTTCTTCGTTTTGATAAAAGGTCAGACAATTTTATGTTGTAATATTCTGCTACTGTTTTTTGAATATTGTCTATGCTTACCATTTTTGCTGAAATAACAAATAGATCTTTTAACGCCTCTTTCACAAATGGAATATCTATCTCTTGATCAGTAAATCTAGAATTAGCAACCACTCTTTTTAATGCTCCCTCTAACTCTCTAATATTTGATCTAATCCTTTGAGCTATATATATTGCACAATCATTCGGAAGGGTTACTCCCATGGAATTAGCCTTGCTTAAAAGCACAGCGGCACGTGTTTCAAGCTCTGGGGGTTCAATAATAACAGGTAAACCCCAGCCAAGCCTTGATTTTAAGCGCTCTTCAAGGCCATCTATCTCTTTGGGATACTTATCACAAGTAAGTATCATTTGGTGATTACGGTCTAGAAGTGCGTTAAATGTATGAAAAAACTCCTCTTGTGACTGTTCTTTTCCAGCAAAAAACTGAATATCATCGATTAAGAGGGCGTCAGCATTCCTGTAAAACTCCTTAAACTCGCTCATAGCACCTAATTGAAGGGCTTTTACCATATCTGCAACAAATTTTTCAGAATGAACATAAACTATTCTTTTTGAGGTGTCTGAATTAAGTATTTCATTGCCAACAGCATGCATTAAGTGGGTTTTACCAAGCCCCACTCCACCATAGATAAACAATGGATTGTAATCTCCTTTAGGGTTGGCTGCTACTTGCTTTGCGGCAGCTAGAGCCATATGGTTAGATTTTCCTTCTACAAAAGTCTTAAAAGTAAAATTTTGAACGAGACCAGGAGTATTTTCCTCTGTGACGTTGAGTTTTTCAACAAATGTTGATTTATCGAGAGTTTTAAATTTTACATTTAGCGATTCATCAGACTTATTTACTAAATTTTCTATGATTTGACCCAAGTTTTCTTTTACATATGTAAGCACAAAGTCATTTGGGGCGCTTATTTCCAGATCATTTTTATTAATATCAGCTCGTAGAGGTTTTATCCAAGTGTTAAACTCTTCTTGTGATAGTTTAGCTTCAAGTTTTTCAGTGCATTCAGACCAAAATTTCAATTTGTTAGACCTCCGGTAGAAAAGTTAGTCTAACAAAAACTAACAAGATATCTACAGCATAAGCATATGTATTTTCTGTGGATAACTTGTTGGTATCTAATGAATTTATTTTTGAGCTTTTTTTCTTTCAATTCACCCACAATGCTTTATAATTCGGGGCTAATTTTTTGAGTAATTATGAAAAGAACATTTCAACCAAGCACGCTAAAAAGAAAGCGCACTCATGGCTTTAGAGCAAGAATGTCAACCAAGGCTGGTAGGGCTGTAATTGCGAACAGAAGAAAGAAGGGCCGCAAGGTATTAACCGCTTAATTTTTTAGGCATCGTTATTTCAAAAAAAATTTATCACTCTAGTTACTCATCGATATTTTTTGATGATGATTCTCCAGGCCTAAAACTAAAGATTGTAGTAAAAAAGAAAGACTATTCTTTAGCGGTTCAACGAAATAAAATTAAACGCTGGATAAGAGAAATTTTTAATAAAAATTTATTGAATAATGGTTATGTTGTTGTTGTCAGGAGTGGTTTTTTGGAAACGGGGTTTAAAAATATTTCTTCTGATTTTCAGACCGCGTTAGATAATTTTGTAAAAGGACGGTAAGACAATTAATATGAAAAAGTTTTTAATATTTATGATTGGTTTTTACCAAAAATATTTGAGTTTTTTGTTAGGTAAGAATTGTAGATTTGAGCCAACATGCTCTCAATACGCGAAAGAGAGTATTGAGATCCATGGTGCCTTTGTTGGCGGCTACTATTCATTGATAAGAATTATTAAATGCGGGCCATGGTCGGTTGGTGGAGTAGATGAGGTAAAAAAATGAATTGGAGATATTTTTATATTGGTTCGGTTGTTGCTTTGTCATATATTTTGTTTTTGTCGTGGAATTCGGAAAAAGAAATTAAGCAGGAGTTTGCTGAGGCCTCTGCAATTGAACAGAGCCAAACCGAAGAGTCATTGCCCGCAGGTGAAACGGTTGGCTTGGTAGAAATACAAAACAGTAAACTGACTTTAAAAATTAGCCCAACCACCGGGAAAGTATGGCAAGCCAGATTAAAGGAACACACCTATCTTAACAATGAAGATTCTTTGGGTGTAAGGCTGTTTGGGTTTGATCGGGCGAACGGTTTTAAGTTTTATTTAAACAGTGGTTTTGTTGCTCAAGGCAAAACATTTGAAGTGGTTGAAATATTGCCTTCGTCTTTAAGGTTGCTTTCTGTAGATGGGATGGTTTCGAAAGAGTTCACTTTAAAATCAGATGATTATGAGCTTTTAATAGAGGACAGGTGGGTTGGACAACTTCCATTGGATGTTCCGGCTCCATATGTGGCAATGTATAGAACCGATCAAAGGCCTTTAGATGCTCGTGATAATATTTTTGAAAACAGCTCTTACACTGGTGTTGCTTTCAACACGCCTGACGAACCCTATGCAAACACAAGGTTAAGAAGTGTTGATGAACGAATTGAGTATTTCCAGAGAGGTGGTTGGGTTGCATTTATACAAAAATATTTTATGGCTGCTGTTCTTACGCCTTCGGACAGGGTTCAAGCGTTGGTTGCTTTACCTCCATCGGATGAGTCGGATACATATGTTATGGGCGCAATTTCTAGGGAAGTCAAGGCTAGTGAAGTTACCTCTGGTGTTAATCACAGAGTATTTCTTGGTCCCAAGGTTAGATCGGATTTAATAAGCAGGGCTCCCGACTTAGAGCTAACAATTGATATGGGTTGGTTTTGGTTTTTATCTCAACCCTTGATGATGTTGCTTAGTTTGATAAATAATCTGGCTAATAATTGGGGTGTTTCTATTATCTTGCTTACGGTTTTAATTAAACTGTTGTTGTGGCCGCTATCTGCAAAAGGTTTTTCTAGTATGGCAAAAATGAGAACAGCGGGCCCAAAACTAAAGGAAATTCAAGAAAGGTATAAGGACGACAGAGCAAAACTTGGAACCGAGATGATGGCCTTGTATAAAAAAGAGGGTATAAATCCAGCTGGTGGGTGTTTTCCGCTTTTGCTTCAAATGCCGGTGTTTGTTGCGTTCTTTTTTTGCTTAAGAGAAAGTGTTGAGCTCAGACATGAATCATTCTTTTTTTGGATACAAGATCTGTCTGCGCCCGATCCATTTTTTATACTTCCCGTTGTTTTTGCGGCGCTCATGTATTTAACACAACAACTAAACCCACAGCCCCCAGGCATGGATCCAACACAGGCTCAAATTATGAAATTTATGCCGGTTGGTATAGCTGTGATTTTTGTGATTATGCCAGCAGGTCTTGTGCTTTACTCTGTAGCAAATAGCGCTATCTCTCTTGTTCAACAAAAGGCAATGTATAAGAAATATGGCGCTCCAAGCGCACCCGCATAGTTTTGATTTTTGCGCTTGCAACCCCCGTAGCCCAGTCTGCTATAGGCGTGTTTAGAATCTCAGGAGCTGGTTGTTGCGAAATATTTAACAAAGCTCTCAACAAGCCCGTTTCCGATTATCGAAAAGTGTTTCTTAGAGATGTTGTTTGGGATGGAGCTCTTATAGATAGGTGCTCGGTTGTTTTTTATTCAGCCCCAAGCAGTTACACCGGCGAGGATTCTGTTGAGGTTTTTTGTCACGGCGGGCTTTCTGTAATTAAATCATTAACAGGTGTTTTTCTTCATCTTGGTTTTAGGGAGGCTGAACCTGGTGAGTTTTCGAGAATTGCTTTTGAGAACGGAAAGCTTTCTTTAAACGAGGCTGAAGCGGTGGGGGACCTTATTCATTCCGAGGACGAAAGCCGGGGGTTGTTATCCTCAGAAGCGGTTGCCGGAAAGTTGAGCAATATGATAAAAGCTCTAGGCGATGAGGTTGATGCATTAAGGGTTTTTATAGAAGGAAGTATAGATTTTTCTGATGAGGATTATGATTTTATTTCTGAAGGATCGGTAGATGAAAGGTTGTTTGAGGTTAGGTCTTCGCTGGTAAACCTTATTGACTCCTCTTTGGTGTCAACCAAAAAGCTTACGAAAAACAGGGTCTTGTTTTTTGGCCCCCCTAATACTGGCAAATCTTCTTTGTTTAATAGAATGCTTGGGTTTGAAAGAGCTCTTGTTTCTAATATTCCTGGGACTACTAGGGACCTAATAGATTCAGAGATTTTTTATAACAGCATAAATATGGAGTTAGTTGATTCTGCGGGTGTTAGAGAAACTGATGATTTGATTGAAACAAAGGGTGTTGCTCTCTCTGGTAACGAGGTTCATGATTCAGCTTTGGTTTTGGTTGTTTTGGATCACCATACTGAGAGCCTGGCTGAGGATTTCGCATCAATTTTAAACAAAAAAAACCATTTGTTTGTTTTTAACAAATCAGATGAAGGCTCTCCAAAGCAAGTATATGATTGTGTTGTGTCTGCTAAATCGGGCGAGGGTATTCAGAAATTAAAAAAAATGATTTTTGACTCTATTCAAAACACTTATAAAGGCTCTAAAAAGACTTTTATTGTAAGAGAGCGGCACCTTGTTTTGTTTCAGTCGGCTTTATCAAGCCTTGATGCTTGCATAGATAAGATTTCAAAAGAGAGTGATGTTGATGTTGCTGCTGAAGATTTAAGAATGGTGAGAGCGACTTTTGATGAGTTCTTGGGTGTTAAATATCCAGATGAGTTGTTGGGTGATATTTTTAGTGATTTCTGCATAGGTAAGTAGATAAAATGTGGAAAATTTGTGCTTAATTTTTTTGTTTTTTTTATCCACAAGTTATTTAATAAATGGGTACAGTTTATGAGTTTAGGTTTACATAATTTATCAATGCTTGAATTACTTATAGGGAAGGGGCGGATCGACTTTATCAACAAAAAAAACTCTCTTAATAATAACAACAATAATATATTGTTGTTATAACATTCTTATATATATGTTTGATGTAATAGTAATTGGTGGGGGTCATGCTGGTGTTGAGGCTGCACACGCGGTTTATAGGCAGGGCCTTAACTGCTGCCTGGTTACTTTTAAAACTGAAACTATAGGTCAAATGTCTTGCAATCCAGCTATTGGTGGTCTTGGAAAATCTCACCTTGTTAGAGAAGTTGATGCCTTGGGTGGAATTATGGCTCAAGCCACAGACCTTTCAGGCATTCAATCAAGAACTCTAAATACTAGAAAAGGCTTTGCGGTTCAGGCTCTTAGAGTTCAGTGCGATAGAGATAAATATAAACAAGCAATACAGGAACTTCTGCTTGAAACAAACATCACCATCAAAGAGGGCGAGGTGGTAGATATTATGCTTGAGCAGAACACCATTCTTGGAGTTGAATTAAGATCTGGCGAAAAAATCAAATCCTCTAAGACCATTTTGACCACAGGAACATTTTTAAACGGAGTAATGTATAAAGGCGATGAAAAGATTTCAGGAGGCCGTGTTGGAGATAGCACATCAATACCTTTATCGGAAAAACTTTATGATTTAAAACTACCCATGGGAAGGCTTAAAACAGGAACACCGGCGCGAATAAAACTCTCCAGCATCAATCTAAACCTTATGGAAGAACAACCGGGTGACAAAAATCCACCTTCTATGTCTGTTCTCCAGCCACCCCAAGCAACGCTTCCGCAGATCTCCTGTTATATAACAAGGACCAACAAACAAACCCACAAAATTATCTCAGACAATACCCACCTATCTGCAATGTACTCCGGAAAAATTTCTGGAATAGGGCCAAGATACTGCCCATCTATAGAGGATAAAATTAACAAGTTTGGCGAAAAGGACAGCCATCAAATTTTTATAGAACCCGAGGGCTTAGACAAGGATCTTGTTTATCCAAACGGCATTTCCACAAGCCTGCCCACTTCAGCGCAAAAAGAATTTGTAGAGTCTATTCAAGGGATGGAAAACTGCATAATAGAAGAATTTGGTTACGCCGTAGAATATGACTTTATTGACCCCAGGGCATTAAAACCAACACTGGAAACAAAATTCATTAAAAACCTGTATCTTGCGGGTCAAATAAACGGCACAACGGGATACGAGGAAGCGGCAGCCCAAGGTCTTGTTGCGGGCATTAATGCTGCTCAAAACATTCTTAATAAACCGGATGTAGTATTTGATAGAAGCGAGGCATATATAGGTGTTTTGATAGATGACTTAACGCTTCATGGCGTAACAGAACCATACAGAATGTTTACAAGCAGAGCAGAGTTCCGTCTCATGCTTTCACAAGATACCGCATGCCAGAGGCTTACCAAAAAGGGCCATTCACTTGGTCTGATTGCAGAAAAAACATTTGGCGCTTACCTGGAAAAAGAAAACACATACCAGGATTTTTTAAAACAAACAAAAAAAATAAAAACAAAACACAACAACAAACCCACAACCGGAGAAGATTTGCTCAAAAGAACCGACCTCACCCCTAGCGAAGTTAAACTAATTCTAAAAATACCCAAAGACAATGAAGGGTTTTTTAAAAGAGCAGCAAACGAAATTAAATACAGCGGCTATATTGCAAAACAAAAAAGAGAAGTCGAAAGCTCAAGAAAAAACGAAAAAGCCTTGATACCAAGCGACACCAACTACTCCAGTATCAAAGGTCTCTCAAACGAAGTTGTTGAAAGGCTAATTAAACACAAACCATCAACTTTGGGCCAAGCAAGCAGGCTTGAAGGCGTAACACCTGCAGCAATAAATTTAATTGCCATCACCATTAAAAAGAAACAATTGCTCGAGAAGGCATAAGCAAATCACAAACCAAAGCAAAACAAACGAACTCACCAAAACTTTTGTAGAAGAGATTTTAAAGTTCAACAAAGCCCACAACATAGTTGGACGCTTAACAGAATCGGAAATAAACCTTTTAGATGTTCTCGATTGTAAGTCAATTCTTCCACACACAAAAACTTCAAAAAAAGTATTAGATATTGGGAGCGGCGCAGGACTACCGGGTTTAATAATAGCCATACACCAACCCCAAACCGAAGTAACCATGTCTGAAAAAAACAAAAAGAAAGCTTATTTTATTAAAAAGACAATTCGAACCCTACAACTTACCAATGCAAAAATCCTCGACGAGGCCATAACACCAAAACTAATTACGGAAAATAAGTTTGATATTATTACAGCCAGAGCCTTAGCATCTGCGTTTAATATAATAAAGATGTCAAAACACCTTTTATCTAAGGATGGAAAGTTCCTTTTCATGAAGGGAGCAATAGAAAAAATAAATGAAGAGGTTGCTCAGCTTAAAAATAATACATACTCTTATACTGTCCACAAAACAGAAAACACAGAAACAAACAGACACATTTTAGAAATAACACAAAAATGAAACACATTATTGCTATAGCCAACCAAAAAGGCGGTGTTGGAAAAACAACAACAGCAGTGAACTTGGCCGCAGCGCTTGCCGCGACAAAAAGAAAGGTCTTATTAATAGATCTAGACCCACAAGGTAATGCCAGCACAGCAGCAGGAGCCCCCAAAAATGAAAAAACTTTATTTCAAATCTATTCCCAAGACCTAGATATCAAAGAACACATAATCAAATCTCCTAGCGGATATGATGTTGTGCCAGGAGGGGAAAACCTTATAGCTCTCGAGGTTCATATAAGAAACGAAGGAAAGCAGGGGGAACTAAAAAAACAACTGGCACCCCTAGACTATGAATTCGTCATCATAGACACACCCCCATCACTCAACCAACTAACGCTGGAGTCTCTGTTTGCCGCCACCGCAACACTTATACCTCTTCAATGTGAATATTATTCTTTAGAGGGAATCTCATCACTCATCAATACTATAAACACACTTAAAAACAAAAACCTTACAAACAATAGGGTATTTGGGATTATTAGAACCATGGTAGATATGCGTAACAACCTAGCCAAAGAAGTATCAGAAGAGTTGGAAAAACATTTTCCAGCCTTGGTTTTTAACACCCTTATACCAAGAAATGTTAAATTGGCTGAAGCGCCAAGCCATGGAACTTCGGCAATACAATATATGCCATCCTCATTTGGTGCTAAGGCTTATTTAGCTCTCGCGGGCGAACTTATCAGGAGAATAGAAGGTGGCAGATAAAATATTAAACACAGGCCTAGACGCCCTTCTTGGCGATGTTGCGGCCCCGAACAAACAATCCATTAAAGAAATAGACCTCACTCAAATTAAACCTAACCGCTTCCAGCCTAGACAGTCATTTGATGAGCAGAAAATAAAAGAGCTATCTCAATCGATTGCTAAACATGGCATTCTATCACCCATCCTGGTTCGAGAAACTGGCGCCGGTGGTTATGAGTTAATTGCAGGCGAAAGACGATTAAGAGCGGCGAAACAGGCGGGGCTTCAAACCGCTCCATGCATGGTTGATTCAGCGGAAGACCAGCTTTCACTCGAGCTTGCATTAATTGAAAACCTTCAACGGGAAGACCTCAATCCAATCGAAGAAGCCAGAGGCTATGACAGACTTAAAAGAGAGTTTTCCCTAACCCAAGATAAAATTGCTGAAGTAACTGGCAAAGCTCGCAGCTCTGTAGCTAACTCTATGAGGCTTTTAAATCTCCCTTCTTCTATTATCGAGCTTTTGTACGCTGGCGAGCTAGAAAAAGGCCACGCTAAAATTCTTGCATCTATGGACCCCAAAGAAGCAGAAGAGCTGGCACAAAAGATAGTTTCCTTGGGTATGACAGTTAAAGACGCGGCCACTTCCACCAAACCAAAAACAACAAAAAATAAGACCAAACAAAAAAATAGAGACCTACTAAATATAGAAGAGGAGCTTTCTGAGTGTATGGGCCACAAGATTCAAATTGATCAACAAACAGCTTCAAAAGGCAAAATATCTATCTCATACTCTTCAAAAGATGAAAGAGAGTCTATTATCAGTAAATTATTAAAATTAAAGAAAAATTAAGCTTGTCCTTAAGACTATAAATTTTTATAATCAGCCCCGTAAAAAAACATACTTGAACCAAAATTAATACTTTGCAAAACAACTGGTTATCCGCCTTGGGTCTTTTGATCTCAGTAGGCCTGTTTCCAATGTTTGTTCAACCCATTTTTGTTGGTTATGTATTGGCTTTGGCTGCAGTTTTATATATTGCGAGCAGACCTAAAAACGAAGCTTGGAATTTATACCTTGCGTTTATATTGAGATGGTCGGTTTTTATAATTTTTACAATTTTGTCTTTGGTGTTTGTAACAGAAAATACTCTTATAGCTGTATTTCTACTAGTATACTTAAACACAACTTTTAACCCCAAACCAATTACTGCTTAAAATGGCTTCAGCATCAGGCGAACAAACAAGCGCAGAATATATTCAACATCATTTAACCAATCTTGTGTGTGGAAAAACACCAGATGGTTGGACGTGTGATCACAATGCAGTTGATCAAATGGGTTTTTTAGCCTTTCACGTAGATTCCCTTGGGTGGTCAATATTTCTAGGATTGGTTTTTGTAGGTCTGTTCCGCCTAGGCATTCCGAAACTATCCACCGAAGCGCCAAGTGGAATTCAAAATTTTGTAGAAATGTGTATCGAGTTCGTTAATGATAATGTGCAGAGCATATTTACATCGGCAAAAAATAATTTAATAGGTCCCATGGCATTAACAGTATTAGTATGGGTTTTTCTAATGAACCTAATGGATTTAGTCCCTGTTGATTATTTGCCAACTCTTGCAGGCCAGGTTGCAGAGGCAACAGGCATGGTTGAAGACTCTAAAGATTCATATTTCAAAGTAGTTCCAACCACTGACCCCAATATCACACTGGGAATGGCATTAGCGGTTTTTGTTTTGATTATTTTTTACAGCATCAAAATTAAAGGTTTAAAAGGATTTTTAGCAGAGTTAACACTTCACCCTTTTGGTAAATGGATGATGCCTGTTAATTTGGTTTTAGAGGGAGTCAACCTAATCGCCAAACCCATATCACTTGGCTTACGCTTATTTGGTAATCTGTATGCTGGCGAAATGATATTTATCTTAATAGCCTTAATGTTAACTTTTAGTTCTATATCAATAGGTTTACTTGGGGTGGGCCTCCATTTAATATGGGCCCTTTTTCATATTTTGATTTTAGCCTTACAGGCTTTTATTT
>ERZ802830.2271-NODE-2271-length-17604-cov-5.26338_pt1 | contig 17604 bp, 16 predicted proteins | sample MGYA00345654_ERZ802830 | MGnify/ENA primary metagenome ERZ802830 (study PRJEB30503, sample SAMEA104212375) | marine metagenome | biome: Westerlies Biome; feature: [SRF] surface water layer (ENVO:00010504) within the epipelagic zone...; material: water...
TGCTTAGCGTCATGCGACAGTTGCCAGACAGATGTCGGCAAAGTTGGTCGCGCTGGAGTGGTTATTGACGACCTGAATGCAGCCCTCACCAAAGCGATAGATGAGCTGACCCGACCAGTCGACGCGATCAAACACCAAGCGAAAACGGTGACTGTGGGGATATCTCGGTCCGACGAAACTCTTCTCCGATCAACACTCGCGATAGCTGCTCTCGATGCTGGCACCCCCCGAGATCGTCTTTCCTATCGAGAACTACGGACCCTGGCCGGCCTAGACGCTTCAGTAGCGGAAGTGACCGGTTGGACGCGGTACCGAATAGAAGGAGATGTCGAAGCGCAAGCAACAGTCCAAGTTGTAGATCGTGGAGGAATCGCTTCAGGCATAGCCTCGAGGACTGATACCAACCCGATTTTGCGAGGCGGTAAACACAGAGCTGCCTTCGAAAAAGAAGTCATGGTAAGTGTCGGAAGTGATGGCCGCAGCATCATCCACATTCCAGAGGTGAAAGATAACCAAACAACGGGGCTTACTCTTCTTCACTGCAGATTCCACGAATATCTATCCACCCCCGCAATGAGATCTGTGCTGCAGGGATATCGAGGAAGATACGGCGCACTTCAAGACGCCGTGACCGAATCTCACCCCTCCTTTCGTGACGACATCCTCTCCACCATCAAAGTCGTCGACCTCCTAACCCGGCCCGTATACGTTTTGGCGGAGCATTGGACATCATGATCGGTGTTGGCCTTGACCTTGTAGACGTCGATCGGTTCCGCAACGTACTGCAGCGACGGCACAAAATCAGAGACCGCCTCTTTACACATGAAGAACTGCTTTATTGCAATTCTGCGGTGGACCCCGCCGAACGACTTGCGGTGCGTTTTGCTGCGAAAGAGGCGGTAATGAAAGCACTAGGAGTGGGTTTAGGAAAAATTCGGTTCCGAGAGATAGAAATCACCAAAGACATAACTGGAAAACCAGGACTGCAACTCCATGGCTCTGCGGCTGAGTTAGCTACCCGCAATGGGGTTAACAAGTGGCATATCTCTCTAAGCCACACAACGTCAACCGCCGAAGCCCTCGTCATAGCGGAATAGAACACTGTGCTACCAGTCGTCACCCCCGCAGAAATGAAAGTGATCGACGCGCAAGCAACCGAACCTGAGGAAGTTCTGATCCAACGTGCCGGTTACGCAATTGCAAACGCAGCATTACGCATGCTGGGAGGCAGTTATGGCCGGCGAGTAACCGTCATTGCCGGAAAAGGAAATAATGGCCAAGATGGGAAAGTAGCAGCGCAAGTGCTCCAACGGCGCGGCGTCAGATGCAAAATCTGCAGTCCCGGACCAGACGTTCTCGCGCAAGCAGATCTTGTTATCGATGCAGCGTATGGAACAGGGTTCCGAGACGAATGGGAACTACCGCCTCAACCATCATGTCCCGTTTTAGCAGTAGATATTCCCTCGGGCATAGACGGGCTTACCGGAGAAGACCGTGGGTCACTTCAAGCAAAACGCACCATCACCTTCGGAGCTTTAAAGCCTGGCCTATTGCTCGAGCCCGGTGCCAGCCGAGCGGGCGAAATAGAGATAGCTGAGCTAGGTCTCAATATCGAAGGCTCCCGATCCAGCCTCATCACCGACCAGGATCTGGCGCCCGTGTTGTCTCAACGAACAACTACAGATCACAAATGGACCAACGCAGTCCGACTCATTGCTGCGTCGCCCGGGATGATTGGCGCTGCTCAATTAGCGGCTAGCGGGGCGCTACGAGCCGGAGCTGGGATGGTCGTGGTCTCTTCACCCACAATAAACCTGCAATCGAATGACATGCCCCCAGAGGCAGTTCAACGAAAGATCACCGCAGCAACTTTGGTTCCAGAAGTTCTAAAAGATCTTGACCGGTTCGCAGCTCTACTCATCGGACCAGGCCTAGGAACTGACCCTGAAACCGTTGCTATGACAGCCGAACTTATAGAGCGATCACCCATTCCAACGGTCGTCGACGCCGATGGCCTTACGGCAGTTGCTACCCACCCAACATGTGTTATACGCAGTGCTTCGACCACGGTGCTCACACCACACGATGGCGAATTCGAAAAACTCACCGGCGCGCCCCCAGCCTTGGACCGGTGCGCTGCTGTGCGAAGCGCAGCCAAAAACAGTGCTGTTCTCCTTAAAGGCCCAACAACGCTCGTTAGCGACACCAATGGCGATCTAATCTTCGTACGCAACGCTAACCAACGCCTGGCGACCGCAGGTACCGGGGACGTATTAACAGGAATCATTGGAGCTGTAATCCGAAACACACCAATTCACTTAGCCGCAGCCGCAGCTGCCCATTGGCATGGACAAGCAGCCCAACTTGCCCAACCCGACATGACGGCTAGCGATCTTCCACTGCTACTCCAATCCGCCCGATCGGAGATGTTGACGAAATGAATGACACCCAGCGCCCCACCTGGTGCGACATTAATCTCACCGCGTTAGAAAATAATTACAAAGCTATTCAGGCACATGTTGGACACACCCAAGTGATGCCGATCATCAAAGCAGACGCATACGGTCATGGAATAACACAGGTCGCCTCAAAACTCGAAGAACTCAACACGCCATGTCTCGGGGTTGCCTATGTCGAAGAAGGTGTAACCCTTCGAAAAGCAGGAATTACAACACCCATCCACGTACTTGGAGGAGCCGTAGAGAGACAGATACCAATATTTCTCGAACACAATCTGATCTTCACTGCCCCGTCAGTAGACAAACTCTGGCAAATAAACGAAGCCGCAGAAGCTGCGAATACCAGAGCAATCGTTCACCTCAAAATCGACACTGGCATGGAACGTATCGGCGTCCACCATTACAACGCCAACACCCTTTTTGAAGCAGCTTTGCAATGCCCAGCAGTTGACGTAGAAGGAGTGTTCACCCACTTCGCTTCTGCTGATGAACCTCAACTCGAATTCGCACGGCTACAACTCGAACGATTCCTTGAGGCTCTCGAGTTCTATCCGCGACACAGCTTGCCGTACCCCACACGTCACATAGCTAACTCAGCCGCCATCGCAGCATTACCGGAAGCTCATCTTGACCTTGTTCGTCCAGGACTGCTGCTCTATGGAATCGCGCACACAACGGAAACGAAGGAAAAGATCGCAGTCAAACCAGTGCTGTCATGGCGGAGTGAAGTTATTTACTTCAAAGTAGTAGAAGCAGGAAATCCTGTTAGTTACGGCAGTACGTGGGCACCCCAAGCCGCTACCCGAGTAGTGACTTTGCCGGTCGGTTATGCCGACGGTTACCGTCGTGCACTTTCCAACAAAGCCCAAGTGATTATTGATGACCAACTCCACAATGTTGTTGGCCGCGTATGTATGGACCAAACCATGATCGACATAAAAGACTCCAGTGCCTACAACGGAGATGAAGTGACCCTGATCGGTTCTTCAGACGCCCACCAAATTACGGTTGAGGACCTAGCTGAATGGGCCGAAACGATTCCATACGAAATTTTGACGGCAATAACAGCGCGCGTGCCACGTCGCTGGCACACATAACCGGTCGTACACTCAAAGTCAGCCACCATGTTGCATGTCCGAACCCGTTCCGTTGAAGCCACCAGGCAAGTAGCCGCCGCTCTTGAACCGATCCTGCTCCCAGGAGATGTGATTCTTCTGTCAGGAGACCTTGGAGCTGGAAAAACTGCTTTTGTGCAAGGCTTGGCCGCAGCACTTGGCGTTACCGAACAAGTTACGAGCCCCACATTCACTTTGGCTGCTAGTTATGAAGGACGCCTGCGCCTCCACCACCTAGACGTCTATCGCCTAGACAATCTTGCTGAAGTTCTTGATCTCGACCTACCGGAACTCCTAGAAGACCATGCAACTATCTGCATTGAATGGGGTGAAGTAGTCGTACCCGAACTGCCAAGAGACTTTCTTCGCATACGAATCCAACTTGGACACCCCGAAGACATTGATGATGCGCGAGTCCTCGAAATTGAGCCAGTAGGAAGCTCGTGGGTATCTAGAAATCAACAACTAGAAGATGTTTGGACTGAGTGGACTACCACCGAAACTGGAGATCTCTAACGTGCTCGTCCTCGGTATAGAAACAGCCACCCCACAAGTAGGGGTCGCAATCGGCGGCCACGAAGGAGTCATAGCCTCATTTCATACCGCCCGAGATCGGCGCCACGCTGAGACTTTGGCCCCAGCTATCCAATTTCTTTGCGCCCAAACCAAAATAGACCTCAACGAAATTGGAGTAGTTGCCGTTGACATTGGTCCAGGTTTATTTACTGGGCTTCGAGTAGGGATGGCAACAGCTAAAGCAATCGCGCATGCCTGCAAAGTACCAATGATCGGAATATCCAGCCTCGACCTTGCGGCGTTCCCCGCCCGATTCTCGGACCGGCTGATTGTCTCCACAGTCGACGCGCGACGCGGAGAAATCTTCTATGCCACCTACCGAAAAACAGCAGGAGGCATACAACGAATCTCCGAACCCCACGTTGATCAGCCAGACAATGTAGCCAATCAACTCATCGCGAATGCCGAAGCCTGCCTAGTAGTGGGTGACGGAGCTCAACGCTATGCAGACACATTCGAAAACCTCCAAGGTGTTGAAATTGGTCAAGAAGGATTCAGATATCCGAACGCTGGATCGCTCGTAGAACTAGCTCATCCTCGAGCGTTGCGTGAAGAATTTGTTGCCCCTTCCGAAGTCGCGCCCCTCTACCTTCGTGCCCCCGACGCCAGAATCAATTGGCAACAACGAGAACGCTCATGATGACCGCCGAAACACACGTCGTTATTGAACAAATGAGAAAGCGGCATGTGCGCGCCGTCCGCAGCATCGACAAACAGGTCTACACAAAACCGTGGTCTACGTCGATGTACCATGACGAGCTCCGACGGCGAGACAAAAGGGTCTACTGCGTGGCTTATCACGAAGGCCGAGTCGCCGGTTACGGAGGAGCAATGATTGTTCATGACGAAGGACATATCACCTCGGTGGCAGTTGATCCCGAAGCGCAAAGCCTTGGTATCGCGAACCGATTGCTGTTAGCAGTTCATCGTGGATGCATGACCCACGGCGTTGACGCCATGACTCTCGAAGTTCGAATATCAAATGACCGTGCCCAAAACCTCTACCGACGGTTCGGATATGCGCCCGCCGGAATTCGAGCTGGCTACTACGGCGACAACGGAGAAGACGCATTAGTGATGTGGTGCCATGACATACAAAAGTCAGACCACACGGCGCTCCTCAAACAAATCGAAAGTGAAATACCAGGCACGACAGACTGGGGAAACCAATGACTGTGATCTTAGGAATTGAAACCTCATGTGACGAAACCGCAGCAGCCATTGTGGTTGACGGCAATCAAGTTCTCGCCAATGTGGTCAGCAGTCAGGTAGACCTGCACGCACGCTACGGGGGCGTGGTACCTGAAATAGCAGGACGAGCACATGAATCATTACTCACTCCAGTAATTGCTGAAGCCATGGTCGAAGCGGGAGTGAACGACCAAGACATCGATGTTGTTTCAGCGACGCACGGACCAGGTCTCATCGGCAGCCTCCTCATAGGCGTATCAGCAGCTAAAGCATTATCGCTTGGCTGGAACGTTCCGTTTATTGGTATCAACCACCATGAAGCCCACCTATATGCAGCATTGTTGGAAGAGCCGGAGATGGACTTCCCACTACTTGTGATGCTTGTCAGTGGCGGCCACACCATGCTGATTGAATTCCAAGATCACGGACAATACAGACTTCTAGGCGCCACAGTCGACGACGCAGCCGGAGAAGCGTTTGACAAGGTGGCCCGATATTTGGGGCTTGGCTACCCAGGAGGACCAGCTATCGACGATTTAAGCAAGGAAGGAGACCCTGCCGCGATCAAATTTACGCCTCCAATGCGTAACGAAGGCCTCAACTTTTCGTTCTCAGGACTGAAAACAGCGGTAGTCAACTATGTGCGACAAAACCCTGATGCCGAAACAGCAGACATAGCGGCATCATTCCAAGCAGCGGTCGTAGACGTTCTCACTCACAAGGCTCGACAGGCAGCGCACCAAATAGGAGCCAAAGGGATTTGTTTAGCCGGAGGAGTAGCAGCTAACAGCGAACTGCGAGAGAAAACCTTAGATATATGCGTCGAAGACGGCATCCAAGGTTTCCTTCCCTCCCGAGCAATGTGCACAGATAATGCTGCGATGGTCGCCGCTACTGCTTGGTGGCGAATGCAAAGCCAAGGCCCATCACCCTTAGATCTGGGAGCAGACCCCAATCTGAAACTCCCATTTATCGACTAATACGCAGAAATTTGCCAAAATTTTCAGAAACGTTGCCCTATCAGGTTGTTTCTCGGCAACTCATCACAATATCGTTAGCACTCCCCGTGTGAGAGTGCTAACGCTCCCATGGGCCCAATAACCAAGCTATGGAGGCGAACAGCTGATGAATCTGCAGCCACTCGAGGATCGCATTGTTGTGCGACCCGGCGTCGCTGAGGAGACCACTGCTAGCGGTCTTGTTATTCCCGATACAGCCCAGGAAAAGCCCCAACAGGGCGAAGTCCTAGCAGTAGGTCCGGGAAAGCGATCCGATTCAACCGGAGAACTCATACCTGTCGACGTGAATGCCGGCGACACCGTGATATACAGCAAATACGGTGGCACCGAAATCACATCAGACGGCGAAGATTTATTAATCCTAAGTGCACGCGATGTACTCGCGATAGTGAGCTGAGTCTGAAATGGCAAAAATTCTCAAATTCAGCGAAGAAGCACGACGCGGCCTAGAAGCCGGCGTTAACCAACTTGCCGATGCAGTAAAGGTCACTTTGGGTCCAAAAGGCCGCAACGTGGTACTTGAAAAGTCATTCGGTGCTCCGACCATTACTAACGACGGTGTCAGCATCGCTCGAGAGGTAGAGCTTGAGGACCCATTCGAAAACATGGGGGCTCAACTCGTCAAAGAGGTCGCAACTAAAACCAACGACGTAGCAGGCGACGGCACAACCACAGCCACAGTCCTCGCACAGGCAATGGTTCGCGAAGGTCTACGAAACGTAGCCGCAGGCGCTAACCCCATGTCCCTTAAGAAGGGCATAGAAGCAGCGGTCGCATCAGCTGTAGAAGCAATCGGCGACATGTCTGAAGACGTATCTTCAGATAAAGGCAAGATCGCCTCAGTTGCCGGGATTTCTTCAGCAGACCCAGCGATCGGCGAAATTCTCGCAGAAGCGTTCGACAAAGTCGGTAAAGACGGAGTCATCTCAGTCGAAGAATCAAACACCTTTGGTGTCGACCTTGAATTCACCGAAGGCATGCAATTCGACAAGGGTTTCCTGTCACCGTATTTCGTAACCGACCCTGACCGTCAAGAAGCAATCCTCGACGAGCCATACATTTTGTTCGTTAATGGAAAAATCTCGTCGGTCCAAGAGCTCGTGCCGGTGCTTGAAAAGGTCATGCAAGGTGGCAAGCCACTTTTGATTATCGCGGAAGACGTTGACGGCGAAGCCCTCGCCACCCTCGTCGTTAACAAGATTCGCGGAACCTTTACCTCTGTCGCAGTCAAAGCCCCAGGCTTTGGCGAACGACGGAAAGCCATGCTCCAAGATATGGCCATCCTCACAGGCGGCCAGGTCATCTCTGAAGAGGTAGGCCTCAAACTTGAGAACACAAGCATCGACCTTCTAGGTCAAGCCCGCAAAGTCATCATCACTAAAGACGAAACTACTCTTGTCGAAGGCGCAGGGGACAGTTCAGACGTCGAAGGACGCGTAAGCCAAATCAAACGTGAAATCGACGAAACTGATAGTGACTGGGACCGAGAAAAGCTTCAAGAACGTCTCGCTAAACTTGCCGGTGGCGTCGCAGTCATCCAAGTTGGTGCAGCAACTGAAGTTGAGCTCAAAGAGAAGAAGCATCGCATCGAGGACGCTGTTTCAGCTACTCGAGCTGCCATAGAAGAGGGCATCGTCCCCGGTGGCGGAACAGCATTGCTTCGCTCCCGAGCAGCTATCAACGAGCTATCACTCGAGGGTGACGAAGCCACAGGCGCCAGCATGGTGTTCCGGGCATTAGACGCCCCCGCACGACAGATCGCAGCTAACGCCGGTCATGAGGGCGCAGTTGTGGTGCAACAAGTTGAAACAGCTGGTGGCAATAGCGGCTTTAACGCAGCAACAGGCGAATTTGAAGATCTCGTCGCTGCTGGAGTTATTGACCCGGCCAAGGTGACCCGAGCAGCACTACAGAATGCGGCGTCTATCGCAGCATTGTTGCTGACAACAGAAACACTTATCACCGATAAACCAGAAGAAGGCATGGATCCTGCTGCCGCAGCTGCCGCCATGGGAGGCATGGGCGGCGGTATGCCAGGCATGATGTAAGCCACCTAAATTCATGTGCATCGGGGCGGACCTTCGGGTCCGCCCCAACGCTTTTTCGCCCTAAACCTCCTAAATTTGCAGTTGTGACGCACAACAAGCGCGGTGGTCCTCAACGTATTCCGCGGCCCCAGCAATGGAGGCTTGGAAACTCAGCACCTTGGGCGGACATAAACCAAATAAGTTTGGAATCCCTCGAACGGAATTTAGCGGTTCGACCAACCCGCCAGCAGCTAACCGGAGCTCCACCCCCCAAACGTCACTCAGCCGTTCTCATAGCCCTCTATGAAGCTCCAGAGACAACAGTTATCTTGACCCGCAGAACCCAACAGATGCGCTCTCACAGCGGCGAGGTCAGTTTCCCGGGAGGTGGGCAAGATCCAGATGAATCCTTGTGGGAGACAGCTTGTCGAGAAGCACACGAAGAAGTACACCTCGACAGGTCATTGATACAAAAAATCGGTGAACTTGACCACCTCACAACAGTTTCGTCGCAAGCACGAATAGTTCCATATGTGGCTCGTCTTTCTCACAAACCTTTGCTAGCTCCCAACCCAGCCGAAGTAGACAAAATATTGGAAGTCCCCTTATCTGAACTGATGCTCCCAGAGGTTTACCGGGAAGAACGTTGGTTGTGGCCTGGCTCCAACGAAGAACGTTCAGTGTATTTTTTCGAACTCTATGGAGACACCATCTGGGGGGCAACAGCAAATCTGCTTCACCAGCTTCTTATGTCAGGTCTTCAAGAGTCAGAAGACACAAAATAAACGCTGCTGGAGACTCAATGGCCGCTACAGTCAATTACTTCCCTATCCCACGAATCACGTATGGCCCAGGTCGATAACGCCCATGAAATAGTTCTGGTCGTCGATTTTGGCGCCCAATATGCCCAACTCATAGCTCGCCGAGTTCGCGAAGCGCGTGTGTACAGCGAAATTGTGCCGAACACCATCACTGCCGACGAAATCGCTGAACGTAAACCGGCCGCAATCATCTTGTCTGGTGGACCCAAATCGGTTCACACTGAAGGGGCACCGACACTTGATTCTGGGATCTACCAATTAGGGATTCCCATCCTCGGAATTTGTTACGGAGCTCAGCTCCTAGCGCACCAGTTGGGAGGAACCGTTGATCGAAGCGGGCGAGGTGAATACGGCAGAACTGAACTTCAGCCAAACAGCCAAGCATCGCAACTACTTCCCGACGACATTGCCGCCGGCGATTCTGTATGGATGTCCCACTTTGATGCCATCACCCAAGCACCTGAAGGTTTCAGCATCACCGCATCTACCAGTGATGCTCCCGCAGCTGTCATAGAAAATAGTGACCAACATATTTACGGAGTTCAATACCACCCAGAAGTCGTCCATACGCCCCACGGCCAGAGACTTCTCGAAAGATTCTTGATCGACATAGCGAAGTGTCGAGCTGACTGGACTATGACCAACGTCATTGACGAAAGCGTTGAAGCAATCCGACAACAGGTCAAGAACGGTCGCGCTATATGCGGGCTTTCAGGAGGCGTTGACAGCGCTGTCGCTGCCGCCCTGGTCCACAAAGCCATCGGAGCACAACTTGTGTGTGTCTTTGTCGACACAGGGCTGATGCGTCTCGGAGAAGGAGAGCAAGTCGTCGAAACGTTCCAACGAACCCAAGGCATCGAACTTATTCACGAACATGCTGCCGATACGTTCTTCGAAGCGCTCCAGGGAGTCACCGACCCTGAAGACAAAAGAAAGATTATTGGCGAAAAATTCATCAGAATTTTCGAACAAGCGCAAGGAGGGATTACCGACGCCGATTTTCTAGTGCAAGGGACCCTCTACCCCGACGTGATCGAATCAGGAACCAGCGAAGCAGCAAAAATAAAAAGCCACCACAACGTAGGTGGGCTTCCTGACGACATGGAATTCGACCTAGTGGAACCACTTCGGAACCTATTCAAAGATGAAGTTCGCGCGGTCGGATCCGAACTGGGACTGCCTGACGAAATTGTTTGGCGGCAACCATTCCCGGGACCGGGGCTAGGGGTTCGCATTATTGGCGAAGTAACTCCAGAAGCTGTTTCGTTACTTCAACACGCCGACGCGATAGTCAGAGAAGAAATTGCCCAGGCGGGACTGGAACGGGAAATATGGCAAGCATTTGCCGTCCTTGCTGACATTCGTAGTGTCGGCGTCATGGGAGACGAACGCACCTACGCTCGACCCATCATTATTCGCGCTGTCACAAGCGAAGACGCTATGACCGCAGACTGGGCTCGACTTCCATACGACATACTCGAAAACATGTCGTCACGAATCATCAACGAGGTCGAAGGCGTCAATCGAGTCGTCTACGACATCACCTCGAAACCCCCCGGCACCATCGAGTGGGAGTGAATAGATGACCAACTTCCCGAAAGGATTTGCTCTCCACGTAGGCAATGTAGGCATCAAAGACAACACCAATGACCTCATGGTGCTCACCGTTGATTCCAATAGTGCAGTCGCAGGAGTATTCACGCAAAGCCGATTCGCTGGACCCAACATCGAAATCTCTAAACAAAACATCGCCACCGGTAGCGCGAAAGCCGTAGCCATTATCTCGAAGAATGCCAATGTGGCAACCGGCGAAAAAGGCCGCTCCAATGCCGAAGAAATCATCGAACTTGTCGCAGCAACTGTGAACGGAGAGCCAAGTGAAATTATCCTCGGCTCAACTGGTGTAATCGGTGTCCAATACCCAATGGACAGAATTCGGGACTACCTCTCCCGGCTGAAATCGCCATTTTCGGGAAGAGAAGCAGAAGCGGCAGCAGCCGCGATAATGACTACCGATACTCATCCAAAAGTCGCATCAGCTTCCGTTGGCCCAGCCACGATTGTTGGGATCGCAAAAGGTGTCGGCATGATTGAACCGAATATGGCGACAATGATTGCCGTCATCACCACCGATGCTGAAATCAACTCGGACAGACTCGACGAAATCTTTCGGCGAATCGTAGATAAGACCTTCAATGCTTTGAGCGTAGACACAGATACCTCAACAAGTGACATGGCCATCGTCCTAGCGTCAGGGCAGGCGGGCGCTGTCGCAGAGGACCAATTTGAGAGTGCGCTAGCAGCAGTGTGTTTGAGCCTGACCCGCCAACTCGCAGCCGACGGCGAGGGTGCAGAAACACTAATTGTTGTGGATGTCACGTCAGCTCGCGATGAGGAACAAGCAAGGCGAGTAGCTAAGGCAATCGTTAACTCGCCGCTAGTTAAAACAGCAATTCACGGGCGAGACCCGAACTGGGGACGCGTTGCTATGGCAATTGGAAAATGTGGTGACGCCGATATCAACCAACAAGATGTGGCGATCTATTTTGGTGACCACGAGGTGTACCCCACACCTGTTAGTCCCCAAAAACTAACGGAATTAGAAACCTATCTGGGCAGCGACGAGGTCCGTATTACCGCAGATTTGGGTGTCGGCAATGGAACATTCACGGCCTATGGGTGCGACCTGACCGATGGATACGTGCGCATCAACGCTGACTACACCACCTAAATGTCGGCATGAACTCTCCAGACATCCTTCAAGGCCTTAACCCCGCCCAACATGACGCTGTTATTCATCGGGGTGGACCACTGCTGGTTGTCGCTGGCGCAGGCTCGGGGAAAACACGAGTTCTTACCCAGCGCATCGCCCACCTGATCCAAGAAGACAACATCAACCCGTTCCAAATCCTCGCCATAACCTTCACCAATAAAGCAGCTCAAGAAATGAAAGACCGAGTTGCTGCTCTTGTCGGACCGGTCGCAGAAAAAATGTGGGTGTCCACCTTCCACTCGGCTTGTGTTCGTATCCTCCGCCGTGACGCAGAGCAACTCGGATATCCCAGCGCGTTCTCAATTTACGATCAAGCAGACGCCACTCGCCTCACCGGCTACGTGGTGCGCGATCTCGGGCTCGATAACAAAAAATTTGTGGCTCGAAGTGTTCACGCACAGATCTCTAACCTCAAGAATGAGCTCATATCAACCGACGCTGCACTCGATAGAGCTGACGGCATTTTTGGTCGCAAAATTGCGGAAATCTATGACGAATACCAACGGCGTCTCCGCTCAGCCGGCGCCATGGATTTTGATGACCTTCTAACTGTTACCGTCCAACTGTTCGATAACTTCCCGAACGCTTTAAGCCACTATCAAGAACGTTTCCAACATGTTTTGGTCGACGAATATCAAGACACCAACCCTGCACAAAACGACATTGTCCTCAAGCTCGGAGACAAGCACCGAAACGTTTTCGTAGTTGGCGACAGCGACCAGTCGGTCTATGCGTTTCGCGGAGCAGATATACGAAACATTCTCGAATTCGAAAAAGCGTTCCCCGATACCGGTGTGGTCGTACTCGACCAGAACTATCGGTCTACACAAACAATCCTCGATGCGGCGAACTCCGTTATATCCAACAATTACGGTCGCAAACCGAAAGAACTGTGGACTGATAAGTCAGGCGGAGACAAGATCGTCATGTATCGCGCCGACGACGAAGTCGACGAAGCAGCCTGGATTATCGGCGAGCTACAACGACTCCACGGGCAAGGCGGGCTTCGATGGAGCGACGTCGCAATTTTCTATCGAGCGAACGCACAAAGTCGAATTCTTGAAGAACGTTTAGCAGGAGTTTCCGTCCCGTATCGCGTAGTTGGCGGCACCCGCTTTTATGACAGACGAGAAGTCAAAGACGCACTCGCCTATTTGCGAGCTGTCGTCAACCCAGCTGACGAAGTCTCATTGAAACGCGTTCTCAACGTGCCGAAACGCGGCATCGGCGACAGCAGCGTCACACGGCTTGACCAATACGCCAATAGCAACGGAGTGCCATTCTACGAGGCGCTTAACGATTGGCCGGAAGTAGGAATTAGCGGCCCAGCGAAGAAAGGACTCGCTAACTTCACAGAACTTCTCCGTCAGCTCTCGAACCGCGTATCGGACGGGCCAGCCGAACTACTGCAACTCGCGCTCGAACGTTCTGGGTACATCGAAGAATTACGGGATGAACGGTCAATAGAAGCTGAAGGACGACTTGAGAACCTCGCAGAGCTCATCGGTTCGGCCGAACAATATGAAACTTGTCACGAATTCCTAGAACAGGTTTCACTTGTTTCACCTACCGACGAACTTGACGACCAATCAGAAGTCACTCTTATGACACTTCACACCGCTAAGGGACTCGAGTTTCCGATCGTGTTTGTTGTCGGTATGGAAGACGGAATTTTCCCATCCTTCATGTCGCTTGGCGACCCCGACCAACTTGAAGAAGAACGTCGCCTCGCCTATGTGGGAATAACCCGAGCCGAAGAACAGCTATATCTAACCTTGGCCGAAAGCCGTTGGATCTACGGGCAACAGCAATACAACACTCCCAGCCGATTTCTGCGCGAAATACCGGACGAACTTGTTGATGACCGGAGCCCGAGAGGAATACATAAAGCTGGTCGCACAACTGTGTCAGCGACCGCTCCTGTGGAAGTTAATGAAGATAAACGAGCCGAACGTCGAGAACGGGCCCGGGAACGCATCATCGAAAAAGCAATCGCCGCAGGGAACCAACAACCCACAGGTCCGTCACTGGACCTCAAAGTAGGTGACGACGTTCATCACCAGAAGTTTGGAGAAGGAGTAATACTTCAGCTCCAGGGATCAGGAGATAACGCTGAAGTCACCATCAACTTTGCCGATATCGGAGAGAAAACTCTTCTCTTAGGTTGGGCGAACCTCCAAAAACCATCAAGCTGAGAGTTACCTGCCAGTAAAATCTGGGGCCCGCTTCTCAACAAACGCTGCGACCGCCTCTTTGTGATCCTCAGTAGAACGACAACGACTCATTGCCATTGCCTCAGCGTCTAAGCACGTCAACAAATCTGAAGTCAGGGCCCGGTTGAGGTTTTCTTTCATGTAGCGCTGCGCTACCAACGGGCCTTCCGCAAAGCGGGCAACGTAAGCAACAGCAGCAGCCTCAAAATCCTCGTCTTCGAGCACTTTGTTCACAACATTGAGCGATAAGGCTTCGAGAGCGTCAAAACGATCGGCGGTCAAATACAGTTCGCGAGCCTTTGCTGCTCCCACGAGCTGCGTTAAGAACCAACTGCCACCAAAATCGCCTGAAAAACCGACCTTCGCGAACGCGGTAGTGAAAATCGCTCGAGGCGAAGCCACCCTCAGGTCACATGCCAAAGCGATCGACAAACCAGCGCCAGCGGCTGCACCATCGATTGCGGCCACGGTGACCTTCGGAAAATTTTGTAACGCAGCAGACACCGTTCGTTGTCGTTGCCGCAAATCATCAACATTTGACTCGAAACTCGCTGCGGTTGGAGCCGTACCAGAGTTACGGGCGTTCATGCCTTTAACATCACCTCCAGCACAAAAAGCGCCACCAGCACCAGTCAGCATTAATGCTCCGACTTGCGGATCTTCCGCTAGCTGAGGCAGCAACTTTTCAAACGCAACATACGTTTCTGGATGCAACGCGTTGCGAGCATCTGGCCGGTTAAAGGTCAGCACCGCTACCTGACCCTCACGTCTAGCCAGCATCACATCAGTACCAGTTTCAAATTCGCGCATCGAAACACCACTTTCAATAGACAGTTACCTCTCCAATCCACCTAGTATGTCGAATTCGTAGGGAAACCTCATCTCCCTACACCAAGCCAAGACAGGAGCCCCCAGTGGATCTCTTCGAATACCAAGGCAAACAGTTCTTTAAACAGTTCGGGATGCCCGTCTCTGATGGCGAGGTCGCATTCACAGTTCAAGAAGCTGTTGATGCGGCGGAACGCCTCGGAACACCAGTAATGGTGAAAGCCCAAGTCCACACAGGTGGTCGAGGTAAAGCTGGCGGAGTGAAATTTGCAGCAAGTGTTGAAGACGTACAAGAACATGCCAGCAACATCTTGGGATTAGACATAAATGGTCACATTGTCCAACGCCTATGGATCGAAAAAGCCAGCGACATATCCGAGGAGTACTACGCCAGTTTCACGCTCGACCGTTCAGCGAAACAACACTTAGGAATGTTGTCAGCAGAAGGAGGCGTCGAAATAGAAACGGTGGCTGCAGAAAACCCTGACGCCATAAGCAAGATTCATGTTGACCCGGCTGTCGGCCTTACCCGAGAAGCAGCGCAAGCATGGGTAGACGGAGCCAACCTCAACCCCGTCGCCGTCGAAGGTGCTGTCGATATCGCCATGCAGCTCTACGACGCATACGTTCAAGGCGACGCCGATCTTGTCGAGATCAACCCGCTTATCCTCACACCCGACAACCGAGTTCACGTTCTCGACGCCAAAGTCACGCTCGACTCAAACTCAATTTTCCGGCATGAGGATTACGCAGAATTCGACGAAACCCAACCCCGAGACGAACGAGAAGAAGCAGCGCATGAGAAAGGTCTCCAATACGTTGGGCTTGAGGGCAGCGTCGGCGTCATCGCAAACGGGGCCGGACTTGCGATGTCAACCGTCGATGTTGTGAACCAAGTCGGAGGAAAACCAGCAAACTTCCTCGATATCGGCGGCGGAGCCAACGCAGATGTCATGGCAGGAGCCCTAGAAGTCATCAACAATGACCCCGAAGTCAAATCTATCTTCATCAACATTTTTGGTGGAATCACCCGAGGCGAAGAGGTAGCCAACGGAATCATCGAAGCCCTCAACAGAGTCGACATTGATGCCCCAATCGTCATTCGACTTGACGGCACCAACGCAGACGAAGGAAGAGAAATTCTTCAACCAGCACTTAACGAGAAATTAATGATGGAACCAACCATGCTCGACGCCGCCAAAAAAGTCGTCGAACTCGCCAAGGGAGCAGTCGCATGAGCATCTTCGTAGACAGCAACACCAAAGTCATCTACCAAGGACTCACAGGAAGCCAAGGTCGTTACTACGGTTTACTCAATCGCGACTACGGAACTCAGGTCGTCGGCGGAACCAACCCCAAAAAAGCTGGAGAAGACGTCGATGGGATACCCATCTTCGCTAACTGTGCAGAAGCAGTAGAAGCAACAGGAGCGACCGCATCTTGCATCTTCATTCCCGCTGCAGGCGTGTATTCAGCAGTCATGGACGCAGCAGCTGGTGGAATCAAATTCATCGTGTGCATAACCGAAGGTGTGCCCGCCCACGACGAAGCGACTTTCTACAACGAACTCAAAGCCCAATACCCAGACGTTCAACTGCTTGGACCTAACTGTCCAGGCATCATTAGTCCCGGACAATGCAATATTGGTATCACCGCAGGGCACATAGCTAAAGCGGGTGGACCGGTCGGCATAGTCAGTCGGTCAGGCACCCTGACATACCAAGCTCTTTACGAATTGCAACAAAAAGACATTGGTGTCACGACATGCGTCGGGATTGGTGGAGACCCAGTACCTGGGACCTCATTTATCGACTGTCTTGCGGCATTTGAAGCCGACCCCGACACACACGCAGTCATGATGATCGGTGAAATAGGTGGATCAGCAGAAGAAGAAGCCGCCGACTTCATAAAGAACCACATGACAAAACCGGTGTCGTCCTACATCGCAGGGGTGACAGCACCCCCAGGAAAGAAAATGGGACACGCCGGAGCCATCGTCTCTGGAGGCAAAGGAACCGCCGACGCGAAGATGGAAGCCTTGCGCGACGCCGGAGTCAAAGTCGGTCTAAACCCGACCGAAGCCGGTGAACTCATGGCAGAGATCGTCGCCTCCTTATAGCAAACGCCAACTAGGTTCCAAGGGGTGCGCCTCGCGGTACTTGCATCTGGAACCGGCTCAATATGTAAAGCCATCATTAATGCTGATGTTGAAGTCGCCGCGGTCTTAGTTGATAGACGTTGCAGCGCAATCGATTTAGCAGAAGCAGACGGCATTCCTGTCGTCCTTGTGGAACGCAATAACTTCGGAAGAGAATTTGACCGTGACCAATACTCGACTGAAGTGGTGGCTGCCTTAAGAGCGGCGAATATAGAAGTCGTGGCAATGGCCGGATTCGGAACCATATTAGGGGCACCCTTTTTCGACGCATACGAGGGTCGAGTGCTGAACACACACCCATCGCTTCTCCCGTCGTTTCCCGGGTGGCACGCAGTCACCGACGCGCTTAGGCATGGAGTGCGAGTCACAGGGTGCACTGTGCATATAGCAACACTCGAAGTTGATGCTGGCCCAATCCTTGCTC
>ERZ802830.2272-NODE-2272-length-17601-cov-6.95606_pt1 | contig 17601 bp, 16 predicted proteins | sample MGYA00345654_ERZ802830 | MGnify/ENA primary metagenome ERZ802830 (study PRJEB30503, sample SAMEA104212375) | marine metagenome | biome: Westerlies Biome; feature: [SRF] surface water layer (ENVO:00010504) within the epipelagic zone...; material: water...
TCCATTACAGACCTCCTAAAGTTGCAATTCTGTCCATGTGGTAATCCGAGTCGCCATACATTGGCCGCGCCCACTTGGATCGTTTGAGGTAGAGCTGGGCGTCGTAGTCGGCGGTGAAGCCGATTGCCCCGTGCAGACCGACGCCGTCGATACCGATCTGGGCGAAGGCATCCGAGGCATAGCCCTTGGCCATGGAAACGGCCTTGGCCAGTTCTTGGGGACTGTCATCTACTGCCCAGGCTGCGAAGTAGCACAGCGAGCGATAGCTCTCCAAATCAACAAACATGTCCGCCAAGCGATGCTTCACACCCTGATATTGACCAATGGGTTTGCCGAACTGAATGCGTTCCTTGGCGTAGCCGTTGGTCATGGCGAGAATTGCGGTGCCGGCGCCAACCATTTCTGCCGTGGTGGCGACGCCGCCGCAGTCGGTCAAAAAGGCCAGCTGTTCCTCGCTCATGGGCAGTAAGTCGCTGGCGCTGATCTCAACGCCGTCAATGTCAACGCTGGCCATGGGCTTGGTGTTGTCTATGGTGGGTTGTGCGGTGACGGTAACCTGATCCTTGCCCACAGCAGCCAATGCCAGACCGTTTGGACCTTGTACGGCAAGCAGTAGGTAGTCGGCAGCCAGTGCGTCGTTCACAAAGGGTTTTTTGCCTTGCAGCACAAAACCGACGTCCTTGGGTTTGGCGCTGGCGGTGACAGCGGCGGGATCAATCCAATTGGCTTCGTCGTACAAGCCCAAGGTGACGACGGCTTCTCCAGACGCCATGGCGGGCAGCCAGCTCGCTTTTTGCTCTTCTGACGCGCAGGCCAAGATGGCGGTGCTGGCCAAGGCTTGAGAAGCGATAGGGAGCGGACACAGTCCTTCGGCAGCGGCCTCTAAAACCACAATCAGATCGATCCATTTAAGGCCCAAGCCGCCGAAATTTTCGGGGATGGTGAGCCCAAGCCAGCCCAATTCCGCCGTTTGCTGCCACAGCGCTTGATCAAACGTGCTGTCGCTTTTCGATATCTCGCGTACTCGATTCATGGGACAGGCTTCTTTCATGAAACGCTGAACCTGATCTTTCAGCAGATTTTGCTCTTCGGTAAATCCAAAATTCATAACAGTTCTCTACATGTGTTCACTTAGGTTGCTTAGCCACCGCGCAGTGGGTTCACCGGTGGCCATTGGTCCTTGCTGGCGAGAATCTTTTCGCCGATGTCGGCCACCGCCCAAGGTTCCGCGTCGGCGCTGGCTTGTGCGATGGGCGTGAGTTGCCAGCTGAGTAGAGAAACAGTGTTGCCAGCCACCAACCACTGGCGTCCGCTGATGTCTTTCGCCTCGTCTGTGCAGAGCCAGACAACCGGTGGCGATACGGCTTCGGGTGGGAAGTTTTCCTGCACTTCTTCCGGCAGGATGTCTGTGGTCAAGCGAGAGGTCGCCGTAGGAGCGAGGACGTTCACCGTGATGCCGTATTTCACGCCTTCGAGCCACAGGCAGCGCATGAAGCCTGCAATCCCGGCCTTGGCTGCGCCGTAATTCGTTTGGCCGAAATTGCCCAGCAGGCCGGATGTGGAGCTGGTCATGATGATACGCCCACCGGTGCCTTGCTCGAGCATCTGGTCGAAGGCCACCTTGGTGGTGAGATAGGTGCCGCGCAGATGCACGTCCATTACCACATCCCACATGTCATCGGTCATGTTCTTGAAAGACTTGTCACGCAAAATGCCGGCATTCGCGATTAGGATGTCGATCTTGCCGTACTGGCTGACTGCCGCATCGACCATGCCCTGTGCATCTTCCCGGCTGGTCACACTGCCGTAATGGGCAATGGCTTCGCCGCCGTTGGCTGCGATTTCGTCTACGACGCCGTCGGCCATGGATGTGCTTGCTCCGGTGCCGTCTCGGGCGCCGCCTAAATCATTCACCACAACCTTGGCGCCTTCAGCTGCCAACAGCATGGCGTGGGCGCGGCCCAGTCCGCCACCCGCACCGGTCACCAGTGCAACTTTACCGTCTAACATACCCATCACATTTCTCCCCGTATCTCTCGTTGGTTCTGGTTAGAACGTATTCGATACTACCACCGGCTTTCGTGCTGGGTCATTATCGAGGCTCTGCTTGGGGCGCTTTAGTTAACCTAGGGTTACCCTGTAGGGCAAAATTTTGGAGGGAGAAAAATGGACGATTTACTGGATTTTACGGGCAAGGTGGCCTTAGTTACCGGCGGTAGTCGGGGACTTGGCCGGGAAATGGCATTGGCATTGGCGGCCCGAGGCGCGGATGTCATTATCACCAGCCGAAAGGCAGATGCCTGTGAGTCAGTGGCAGCGGAAATTGAAGCGCTGGGGCGTCAAGCCATGGCTTATGGCTGTCATGTGGGTCACTGGGGTGAAATCGATGCCATGGTTGAAGCGGCTTATGAGCGCTTCGGCAGGGTGGATATTCTGATCAACAACGCGGGGATGTCACCGCTCTACGAATCGCTATCTTCCATTTCTGAAGAGCTTTTTGACAAAGTGATTGGGGTGAATCTGAAAGGGCCATTTCGGTTGATGGCGACGGTTGGCGAACGCATGGCTGCGGCAGAAGGCGGCAGTATTGTGAACATCAGCAGTATTGCGTCGCTGCAGCCCTCACCGAATTCGGAACCCTATGGTGCAGCCAAATCCGGGTTGAATGCGCTGACCCGTTCCTTTGCCTTCGCTTTCGGGCCCAAGGTACGAGTGAACGGCATCGCGGCGGGTCCTTTTTTGACGGACATCTCCAAGGCATGGGATATGACTGCCTTTGAGAAACAGGCGAAGTCTCGGCATGCACTGCAACGTGGCGGAGAGCCTGATGAGATTGTCGGCGCAGCCCTGTATCTCGCGGGTCCGGGCGGGAGTTTCACCACGGGCACCATTATCCGCGTTGATGGCGGTACGCCTTAGCTGGCCCAAGGCTCAGATAGGAACGCCTCGGTGGCTCGCACCAAGGCCGGGCCGAAATCTTGGTCGTAAAGTCGGTTGAGCGTGCCGAGGCCGCCGGGGTTGGCGATGTTCACTTCCATGAGGGTATCACCCACGGTGTCGATGGCTGCGAATCCGATATGTTGAGTTAACAGATCTGCGGCAACACGCTCTACAAGCGTCGACTCGGCTTGGCCGAGAACGGTGACCTGGGACTCGCCCTGTTGCGCCAGATTGGCGTGCAGCTGATCGGTCGGCACACGCAGATAGCTGCCGATAGTCCGGCCTGCGACGACCAGCGTGCGGGTTTCCCCCCGTGCGATCGCCGGCAGAAAGCGCTGCAGCATGAAGTAGTCTCCGGGGCGTTTGCGCATCTCGGTGGTCACGGTCTCGGTTTCGTTGCTTTGCAGATGCTTGACCCCCTCGCCAAAACTACCGGCCAAGGGCTTAAGGACCCATTGTCCTGGTTCTGCACGCATGGCGTCGATCAGCGTCTGAGCGTCTGCGGCGATGTAATGACGGGCAGAATACTCCCCCCAAGCCGCCTTGCCATGCTTGAGTGCCAAGGCAGCCGGCGCATTGATAACCTTTCGCGCGGGCAGTTCGCTCATGAGCTGCAGCCAATCAAAAAACCCTTGGCGGGGGCCGAATCCCACTGGCCAAATTAGGTCGTAGCTGTCGAGGGCGCGGCCGTTGCTGGCCAGGCCGCTGGGCCTGCGATGGATCGAGTTGTGTCTGTCCTCGCTGACCCGCCAGCCCGCGTCGCGAAACGCCTTGGGTAACGTCTCCCCATTGTCATTGCCCGCAGGGCCCCCTTGGGAATCCGGAGAGATCAAAAAGAGTATCTGAGGCCTGAGCATCCGACTATCCGCAGCGCATTGAGTAATGTCGTGAATCAGGCCATAAATCACTGATTTGTGACAGCCTAAGGTTTGGATTTATGATCGGCTTCCAGATCTATCACGGTGCACAAATTGAGCAGCAAAATTGACACTCTTCCCGATTTCTCTCTTGCGCCAGAAGACGTGCCGCTGGTTGGCAGCTTGGTTCTGGAGGACGCAGAGCGCGACATGCTTAAGTCCCGTATTGCCGAGAGCTTGCAGCGTCAGGGTATGGCACTGGTTGCCCACTACTATGTCGACGGCGATATCCAAGATTTAGCGGAACAAACCGGCGGCTGCGTTTCCGATTCGCTGGAAATGGCGCGTTTCGGTCGTGACCACTCTGCCGAGCAGCTGGTGGTAGCTGGAGTTCGCTTTATGGGCGAGACAGCAAAAATTCTATCGCCGGAGAAGCGAATATTTATGCCCACACTAGAGGCAGAGTGCTCGCTGGACTTGGGCTGTCCGCCGGATGCCTTTGCGGAATTTGCTGCTCAGCACCCGGATCGCACGGTCGTCGTGTACGCCAATACCTCCGCTCAGGTCAAAGCCCTGGCCGATTGGGTCGTTACCAGCAGCTGTGCCTTGGACATTGTCAGCAGTCTCAAGGCCAAGGGCGAAAAAATACTGTGGGCCCCTGACAAACATCTAGGGCGTTACATTCAAGCGCAAACCCAGGCCGATATGTTGCTCTGGAGCGGTGCTTGTATTGTCCACGAAGAATTTAAGTCCAAGGCGTTGGAGGACTTGAGAAAGGTTTATCCCAATGCCGGCGTTTTAGTGCACCCGGAATCACCGAGTTCTGTGATTGCCTCGGCAGATGTCGTGGGCTCAACCAAGGCCATTGTCGATGCGGCGGCGAGCATGTCGAACGACACATTTATCGTCGCAACGGATCGAGGGATTTTTCACAAGCTGCGCCAGCAGAACCCAACGAAAACCTTTATTGAGGCACCCACCGCGGGAGATGGTGCGACGTGCCGCTCTTGTGCCCACTGTCCTTGGATGGCAATGAATGAGCTGAGAGCATTAGACCGAGTGTTGAGTCATGCCGACTATCGCAGTCAGTGCGAGATTCATGTGGACCCGGAATTGGGTCAACGGGCCAAGCTACCGCTGGATCGAATGCTGGCCTTTCAAGCTCGCTAGCCTCGAGTCGCGCGGATCTCCGTGCGCAGATTTTGAATGCGCTGAGTCAGTTTGGCATGCAGTTGCCGATTGCCGCCTGCGACCAAGTTCTTAGCGTATTCCAGATGCTGAATTGCTCGGTGAGGGGCCCCGTTTAGGTAGAAAAATTCGGCTCTGGCGAGATGTACATCGACCACGTTGCCGGCCAAACCCGACGTTTCCGCCAGTTCGAACCAGACCAGCGGGTCGTGTGGCCGTTGCCTAGAGATCTGCTTGTACAGGCGTTCTGCTTCAGCGTGGCGCTGGTCTTTAATGAGGGCTTGGGCCTTCAGCATGGACAGCGGATAGCTCTCAGGATAAAAGGCGAGGGCTCGGCCCAGTACTTCATTCGCCTGCTCTGTGCGCGCGGCGTTGATCAACAGCTCGGCGTACGCGCCGATGTACAGGATGCTTTGCGGGTTGTACTCATACAGCGCTTCTACCAGTTGCAGCGCCTCGTCATGCTGATCGTCTCGGCTCAATGCCAGCGCCAAGCCATATTTCGCGGCCAGGTCCTCGGGCGCTCGTGCCAGTGATTTGCGGAAGTTCGCGACATCGAATGCGGGGTTGTCGCTGTAATTTTGCTGTGCTCGGATTCGGGCAATTTGGTAGTCCAACGCCAAGTCTGGATCAATGGGTTTGGCTTCACCGTAGCTGCGTGCTTGGTTTTTGGCATCGCTGATTCGGCTCTCGGAAAGCGGGTGGGTGAGCAAAAACTCTGGTGGTCGTTTGGTGAATCGATAGGCCTGTTGCATGCGTTCAAACATTCGCGCCATGGCATTGGGGTCGATATCTGCTCGCACCAATGTGCTTAGGCCGACGCGGTCGGCCTCCTGCTCTCGTTCGCGGCTGAATCGCAGTTGATTTGATTGCCCGATGGCCTGAGCCGTTGTCAGTGCGGCCAAGCCTGCGTCAGAGCCGCCAGCCGCGCCAACCAAAATAGCCGCAAGCAAGCCGATCATCGTGGGTACCGATGCGGCTTGTTGCGCCTGAATGCCGCGGGCGAAGTGACGTTGGCTCAAGTGGGCCATTTCGTGCGCAATAACCGAAGAATATTCGGCAACATCCTCGGCATAGATCAGCAAGCCGAGGTTGATACCGATAACGCCGCCGGGTGCGGCAAAGGCGTTGATGCTCGGGTTGTCGACAACGACGATGGCTTGCAGCGGCTGCTGCATATCCGAATATTGGGCCAGGTTTTGAATATGTTGTTCGACGTAATACTGGATCAGCACATCATCGGCCATCGGCAGGGCGGCGTTGATTTGCTTGAGAAAGACCGAGCCAATTTGGGCTTCCATCTGCGGCGAGACGATGCTCGATGAGCCATCACCCAAACTGGGGAGCTCGTGGGGATTGGATGCGCTGGCTGGCACCGCGAGCGATGTCATCAGGCACGAAGCCGCCACAACGAGTCGAGCCCAGCGTCGGGCAGACGGTGGCTGTTTCCGATGGGTGCAATGGGTCTTGTTCGAAGCCATGAGCAAATAGTACGCGAAAGCCTTGCGGAGTGAATGACAAAACCGTCGCAAAAGTTGGTCTGTAGCCCAAGTGTCTAGGGTGCTGTGTTACATTATCGGGATGAGTGAGACTGATCCAACAGCAGACGTCGAGTTAGATTTGCAGGGACTTATGTGCCCCATGCCACTGCTCAAAGCGAAAAAAGCGTTGAACGGGATGGCGGCGTCGCAAACCTTGCATGTACTGGCAACGGATCCGGGTTCAGAGCGTGATTTTCAGGTCTTCGCCCAGCAAAGTGGTAACACGCTGCTGCAGTCATCAGCGCAAAACGGCGTCTATTCCTACTACATTCGGAAAAAAGCATGAACTTTATCGATGTGTTGGGCAGCTGGGTAAATCGGTATTTTTCACGACCAGACGCTATCTTCTTGGTGGCAGCCATCCTCGCCGTTTCCGCGGTTCTCTATGTCTTGGCCGGAGCCTTGGCACCGGTGCTTACGGGCTTGGTCATCGCGTTTTTGCTGCAAGGCCTTGTGGAACGGCTAGAGAGCATTGGCTGCCCTCGGCTGCTCGCCATTGTCATCGCCATGGTAGTCCTCATTGGTAGCGTGTTTGCCATCGTGCTGCTGGTTGTGCCGCTGCTTTGGCAACAAGCGTCCAGCCTGCTTGCGCTGGCACCGTCGATGATCGGCATGTTACGTGATGGCCTGTCCGGATTGGCCGCGCGTTTCCCCGAGTTTATCTCGGAAGCGCAGATTCTGGGTGTTGTTAACGAAAGCTCAAAGGAGCTGGGTAATCTCAGCGCGTTCTTGTTGGAAAGTGCTTTTTCGCAGGTCTTCTCGCTCTTCGGTTTGTTGATTTACTTGGTGCTTGTGCCGATATCGGTGTTCTTCCTGCTTAAGGACAAGGAAACGCTGATGGCACATGTGCTTTCGCTACTGCCAAAGGACCGCCCGTTGTTGGATGCTGTTGGTTTGGAAATGAACGCCCAGCTTGGCAATTACGTTCGCGGCAAGGCGATTGAAATTTTGGTGGTCGGTGCGGTCAGTTTTATTACCTTCTTATTTTTTGGTTTGAATTATGCGGCCTTGCTTAGCGTTGTTGTGGGGCTTTCGGTCTTGGTCCCCTTTATTGGTGCCGCCATCGTCACGCTGCCCGTGTTCGTCATAGCCGTGCTGCAGTTTGGTTGGTCCTTGGATTTGGGCTGGGTCATGTTGGCCTATGCGATCATCCAGTTTTTGGACGGTAATGTGCTCGTGCCCCTGCTTTTTTCTGAAGCCGTCGATCTGCACCCGATTACGATTATTGTTGCCGTCCTGGCCTTTGGCGGTCTGTGGGGTTTGTGGGGGGTTTTCTTCGCCATTCCACTCGCCACATTGATCAAGGCGATCTACGTGGCTTGGCCCCGCGCAGTCGACGGTGACAGCCAACCCTCCACTGCAGTTTAAAAGGTCGCACATATGCTTTGGACGAAATCAATTTCAATCAATTTGGCACTGCTATTGTGTGCGGTCGTTTTGTCCGCATGCGCGCAGGTAACTCCGGTAGTCCCCAGCGCCACAGAGGCTGAGCCCGCGGGTGAAGCCGCCCAAAAGCCTGATACGGATGAGGCTGACAGTGACGCGATGCCAACCATTGCGTCCTTTGTGGAAGACAGCGCCGCTGTGCCGGGTTTTTTTGATCTGTACCAAGAAAAGAAAAATGGCTCGGTGTATCTGCGTATTCCCGTCGATCAGCTAGGCCAAGAGCTGATTTACACCGCCACGGTAACTGATGGGGTTGTCGAAACAGGGCTGTTCCGCGGGCAATACCGTGACAATAAGATTCTGACGTTACGGCGCCACTTTGATCGCATCGAAGTTGTGCAGCCCAACACCCGATTTTACTTCGATCCTGAAAGTCCGCTTAGCCGTGCAGCGGATGCCAATGCCCCGGATGCCGTGCTGGCGGTTATGGACATCGTTGCCCAAGACACGATCGAAAACGCTGAGGAAAGCACGGAACCTAGCGCTGTGCTGGTGGACTTCACACCGGTCCTGCTGAGCGAAAATCTCACCCAAATCAAGCCGGCGAAAAAACCAGATGCCAAGCCCGGGGAATCGCTGACTCTGGGTAAATTCACGAAGGATCGTTCCAAGATCGTCCGGCTGGCGAGCTACCCTGACAATTCGCTGGTACACACCAATTTGGTCTATGAGGTTGCCGCACCGATGGTTTCCGGAGGCGACGACGTGACAGACGCCCGGGCGATTACCGCGAGCGTTCAGCACAGCTTCATCAAAATGCCGGATGCCGGATACGAGCCGCGTCTGGACGACTACCGTGTCGGTTTTTTCACCGACCGCGTGACGGATATGACGAGCCGAGACCCTGCGCCATATCGTGATGTGATCAATCGCTGGCATTTGGTCAAAAAACACCCGGAAAGAGCGATTTCCGACCCGGTCGAGCCCATCGTCTGGTGGCTTGAAAACACGACGCCACTCGAGTTTCGCGAGATGGTTACCCGGGCAGCCTTAAGCTGGAACAGCGCCTTCGAAGCGGCGGGGTTCAGCAATGCCATCGTGGTCAAACAGCAGCCAGACGATGCGGACTGGGATGCCGGCGACATTCGATACAACGTGCTGCGCTGGACATCGTCAGCGACCCCGCCCTTTGGTGGCTACGGTCCTTCGTTTTCTAACCCCCGCACCGGTCAAATTATCGGTGCAGACATCATGTTGGAATTTGCGTTTTTGACCAATCGGCTACGCATTCAAAATCTGCTGCAGCCTGATGATTCCGCACATCATGGGTCGCCTGAGCATCACTGTTCCCTCGGCGCGCAAATGCAGGCGGATTATCTGTTTGCTCAACAGGCCCTGATCAGTGCGAATGCCGATCCACAACTGTCTGAGCGATTGACCGAAGACAGCATTTATATGCTGATCCTGCATGAGATCGGACATACCTTGGGGCTGACCCACAACATGCGTGCAAGCCAGCTGCAGCCGGATGTATTTGATGTGCAAGCCGTTGAAACTCGGGGCCTGTCAGGGTCGGTGATGGACTACGAAGCGGTGAATGTGGCACCCCACGGCAAGACTCAGACATGGTTCTATCAAAAGCGGCCTGGCCCCTACGACGCTTGGGCCCTGCAGTACGGCTACGGCGAATATTCAGACGCTCAGCTGCAGGCTTTGCTGGCGCGCTCGACGGAAGCCGAGCTGATGTATGGCAACGATGCTGACGATATGCGGCGCTCAGGCAATGGCATTGATCCGCATATCAATATTTACGATCTCAGCAGCGATGCGATCGGCTACGCCGAAATGCGACTTGCCCATTTGCGAACGGTTCAGGATCGTTTGCCCGACCAGTACCGCGGCGAATCCTATCAAGGGTTGGTCAACGCGTTCGCCGCGCTGATGAGTCAGTATCGCCGATCCGGTGGTGTTGTTTCACGCTATGTGGGTGGTATTCATATTGATCGTCAGCCGCCGAATGTATCCAGTCGGCAGCCCTACACGCCGGTGCCCGTTGCGCAACAGCGACGAGCCATGAACGTGCTGAACCGCTACCTGTTTGCGCCCGATGTCTTGCAGGGGGCAGAACCGCTGCTTGTTCGGCTGCAGCCTCAGCGGAGAGGATTCGACTTTTATGGCAAACCGGAAGATCCAAAAGTCCATCAAGCCCTGCTGGGCGCGCAGAAAAGTGTGTTGAGCCACCTGCTGCATCCCACCACGCTTCAGCGGCTTGTGGACACGCAACGCTATGGGGGTCAATACAGCGCCCATGAAATGTTGCAAACGTTGAGCGACGGTCTCTTTGCCGCGGATCTTGCCGGCAACGTCAACAGCTACCGGCAAAACGTTCAGATTGAATACGTTGGGATGTTGGAAGCGGCCATGGCCAGTGGCAAATACGGCCACAACATCAAGGCGGCGATTTACGCTCAACTGCGTCAGTTATCGGATGCTTTGGCCGGAAAAATCGGTGCCAAGGGGTATGCCCTGTTGAACGATGCAACCCAAGCGCATACCAACTATCTGGATTTCACCTTGCGCAAAGCGTTAGCGGTGGAAAAGTAGTGGCCAATCCACTCAGTTTACCGCGTACGGTGAGTGACGACGCTTGTGACCTGACAGCGTGCTGCGTACCATTTCGTCTTTCTAAATCGAGCAGGCCATTGATATGTTAACAGGGAGTATTGTCGCTCTGGTTACCCCTATGCATGAAAGCGGTGAGGTGGCTTGGGACGCGCTGGACGAATTGATTGAGTGGCATGTACAGAGCGGCACACACGGTATTGTTCCCATGGGGACGACGGGTGAGTCGGCGACCTTGGACACCGAAGAGCACCTGCAGGTCATTAAGCGCACAATTGATCGGGTTGCAGGACGCATCCCAGTGATTGCCGGTACCGGCAGCAACGCCACGGCAGAAGCGATTCATCAGACCCAAGAGGCGGAAGCGGCTGGTGCGGATGCCTGCCTTCTGGTGACGCCTTACTACAACCGGCCGACTCAGGAAGGATTGTTCCGGCACTTTGAGGCTATTGCAGCGTCGACCTCAGTGCCTGTGGTTTTGTATAACGTACCGCCGCGTACGGGCTGTGATCTGGCGCCAGAGACCGTTGGTCGACTCTCCAAGTTAGATGGTATTGTCGGTATCAAGGAAGCCTGTGGTGATGCATCGCGAGTGACCCATATTCGTGATGCGGTGGCTGCCCAAGGTGTGGAGGAGTTCTTTATTTTGTCCGGCGAAGATGCGCAAACCCTGCAAATGATGACGCTGGGTGCCGTAGGCACGATTTCCGTCACCGCCAACGTGCTGCCTGCCGAGATGTCCGAATTTTGTGCCGCCTACTTGCGTGGTGATACCGAGCAGGCTTCTGCTCTGGATCGACGGTTGCAGCCAGTTCATGACATTATTTTTGTCGAGTCGAGTCCGACGCCCGCTAAGTGGGCCTTGGCAGATATAGGCCGTATGCCAGGCGGTATCCGTTTGCCACTCATCCCGCTCAGTGTTGAGCATCATCAAGAAGTGCGTCTGCGTATTCAGACGGCAGGGAACAGCCAATGAAAAATCTCTCCGTACTGGTTCTGCTGATCGCGACGGCAGGCTGCGGCATGCTTCCGTCCATACCGTTTATTGGCGACTCGGACGCACCCGAAAAGCAAACGTATGTCGATCTGCGCCCTCAGCCGACACTGCAAATCCCCGAGGATTTGAAGCAGAGTGAGTTGGGCCAAGTATCGGCTGTGCCGGAAATCAGCATGCAACGAAATGCATCATACTACCCGGATCGGCCTCCCTTGCCTGACGCAAAGTATGCGACAGACAATCGCAACGAAGTGCGGATGCAGCGTTTGGGTGACCGAAATTGGTTGGTTATTCCTGAGGCGCCCACGACTGCTTGGCCGAAGATGAAACAGTTCTTTGCGGACAATGGCATCGTACTGGCAGACGATCGACCCGAGCTTGGTCGGTTGAATACGGCGTGGCTGACGGATGCCGGACGACCCGCGCGAGACGTGGTGCGCACGTTGCTGCAAAACGCCCGTAGTGAGGCCGCCTTAGAAATCGGCGACGATCGTTTCTTGATTCGTGTCGAACAGGGGCTGCAGCCCCAATCAACAGAAGTGCATTTGCGTCACGATAACGACGCCCTGGGCGAAGATATCCCGGCAGATTTGGTGCGCGTGCAAGAGGTGAATTCCGATCTCCTGGCTGCAGAAAAAGAGCTCTTGGAACAGATTGGTGGCTACGTCGCCGCACGTGTTGCCGAGAGCACCGTGTCCAAGGTGGCGCTGCAGATTGGCAGTCAGCCGAAGACCGACATGCAGCGTAATAGGGACGGCATTCCAGAGCTGAGTTTCTTCCTGGATAAAAAGCGCGCGGTCGCGTCGTTGACCCAATCGCTGCGTAACGCAGGCGTGATTCTCGATGTTGAAGACTCCGATGCAGGACGATTCGACATCAGCATCCCAAGCGAAGTGCTAACCGGAAAAAGTAGCCGCGGTTTTTTCTGCCGCGTCACGTTCAGTTGCGGATCGCGTGGTGAGACCAATGTGACACTGCTGATGAGCGAAGCGGTAAGCTCTGAAAAGGGCGAGGCTTACAAAATTTACGTGCTAGAGAACGGTCAGTTAATGACCGATGTCGACAAAGCACAGCAGATTCTTGTGCTGATTCGTGAATTTGCGACCTGATCACAAGGTGGTCTGAATGGGCGTAGCATCTTTAGGCAGCGGTAGTCGAGGTAATGGGACTCTTGTCGCGGTGGGCGGTGCGGTGTTTCTCGTGGATTGCGGTTTTAACCTCAAACAGACCGAGCAACGACTTGCGCGCCTGCAGCTAAGCCCCGGAGACTTGTCAGCTATTTTGGTTAGCCATGAACACAGTGATCATATTGCCGGTGTTACCGCCTTGTCGCACCGTTACGGCATCCCGGTCTTCGCTTCTTACGGCACCTTGAAAAACGGCCCGAAGGATTTCAGCTGCACTGCGTTTGATGGTGACGTGCCTTTCGAGGTGGCAGGCGTGGTCGTGAACCCGGTGGTCGTACCGCACGACGCCAGAGAGCCGACGCAGTTTGTGCTGCAGCACGATGGTATGAAGATTGGCGTGCTCTCGGATTTGGGCAGCATAACCGAGCATGTGGTGACACAGTTCTCCGATTGCGATTATTTGTTACTCGAAGCGAATCACGATCGCGCCATGTTGCAGCGCGGTAGCTATCCGCCTGCGCTGAAGCGGCGGGTTGGTGGCGATCATGGTCACCTTTCCAATACTCAGGCCCTGGAACTGCTGACGCGCATTGCCCACGCGGGACTGCATGTCGTCATTGGGCATGTCAGTGAGCAAAACAATGACCTCGATTTAGTGGAGTCGCTCTTTGCCCCGCTGCGGCCGCAGCTTGCAAGTCTGAGTATCGCTACTCAAAAAGAAGGCCAAGAGTGGATTGGCGAACAGCCCATGACGCGCCAGATATCCTTCGATAAGGTGATATAAAATACAACTGGTGGCCCTGACAGAGGCCACACCGAATGCATCTTGAACCCACTGCCATTAAGAGAAGAAACCGCATGCAATCCGTTAATGTTTCCATGGAAAATTTTCAAACTGACGTGGTGGACGCCTCGCAAAACCTGCCGGTGGTGCTGTTATTTTGGGCGGAACAGGTGCCCCAATCGGTTCAGGTGAAAAACCTCGTCGAACAGGTGTTGGCCGATTACCAAGGCAAGGCCGTACTGGCGCTGTCGGATGTTGCCCAAGATCAAACCTTGGCGCCGAGGCTTCAGGTTCAAGGCCTGCCCAGCATTCGTATCATTCACAAGGGTGCTGTCGCGGAGCAGGTTGACGGACCCATTGATGAGACCCAATTGCGTACGATCATGGATGGCCTGACGCAGTCTTCTGTCGAAGCCATGCAAGGTGATTTAGACCAGCTGATGGCCAGCGGTGATTTTGCAGGTGCAGCAGCAATCTTGCAGCAGAGCATTCAGGATGAACCCAATAACCAGTCGCTGCGGGTTGAGCTGGCCGATGTGTTGGTGCGCAAGGCTGACCTAGACGATGCGCGGACGGTGTTGGCGTCAATTCCTGAGGATACCGATGGCCGCAGCCGCCCCCAGAACCGCCTGGAATTTGTTGAAGAGGCTGCGGGCATGGATAGCCTGGACAGTCTGCAGGCGATGGTTGAGTCAGACCCTACCGATCTGGATGCTCGTTATGCGCTGGCGGTCGTGCAAGTCGTGGCAGAAGAATACGAACACTCGCTCCTCACCTGCCTAGACATTTTGCGCGACGACCGGGAGTTTCGTGATGATATTGGCCGCCTGACGATGATCCGCATTCTCGATGTGCTGGGTCAGGGTAACGAGCTGGCCACCAAGTACCGGCGAAAGTTGTTCAACGCACTCCATTAACAGGCACGGTTGATACCTCGACGCGAGACCTTGCACCAAAAAAATGCAGTCTGTTTTTTGACGCTTCGGCTTGCTGATGCCTCGATCAGTCGGTCCTGGGTGCAGGGTGAAGTTCGCGTCTAACGATTTAAGTTCGCTTAAAAAAATTCCCGTTTGCCGTGTTTTCTCCGCAAAATATGACTTAAATTGTTAGCAAGCACTAACTATCCTTCCGGTTTTTATGCACACGCAGACCCAAAACATCCGTTAGCGTTAAGATGCGAGCTACTTCTGCCATGGTTTCCCATGTTTTTGTCATAAGATACTGATAAATATGGGAAATATTGATTTTTTTGCCGAAAAAAAGCTGTTAATAGGATGTCGTATTCTTGAGAGTGCACACATCGCGAGCAAGTTATCCTCAAAGTTATCCACAGGAACGATTGGGTTTTATGCACAAATTTTCTCGAAGAGGGCGCAATCTTTGGTATGAGAATTTTTGTAACAGAAATAATACAGATGGTAACGCAGGTGGGTTTTTTCAGGCCTTGATCGTCACCTAGTGGTTGACCGCTGTGAAAGATCAGGCAACGTAGGGCAAAGTTCTCTTTGATACTTCAATTTGAGGAATACGAACCATTATGGCCGACTCTCAGAACACCGACCGGGCTTCGTCCGAACAACGTTTACAAGAAACGCTAGCCCGCTACGAGGAGCTGGGGGTTCGTCAGGTTAAGCTGGGGCTCACGGACATTGACGGTGTCATTCGTGGTAAGTACGTCGGACTGCGCAAGTTTGCCAGTCTGCTCACCAAGCAAGGTGGGTTTTGCGACTGCGTGTTTGGATGGGATATGGACGACCAGCTTTACGATGCCGGTGAGTACACGGGGTGGCATAGCGGTTTTCCCGATACAGGTTTTCGCCTGCAGGTGGATACCGAGCGCTGGCTGGCTGAAGAAGAGTGTCCGTACTTTATTGCCGAATTTGTTGAACGAGACGACAGCGACCATCCTCTGTGTCCCCGCACTCGACTGCGTTCCGTGCTGGAGCGCATGGGAGCCCAGGGTCTGACGGTGCGTGCAGGGTTTGAGTACGAATTTTTTGTTTTTAATGAAACACCCCACAGCATCCGGGATAAGGGTTATCGAAACCTCACCCCCATTACCCCCGGAAATTTTGGCTACTCGGTGCTGCGGACATCGGCCTTGGGTGCCGAGTTTTCGCAGTTCATGAATTATTGCGCGGATATCCAGTGCGAGCTTGAAGGCCTGCACTGCGAAACCGGTCCCGGCGTCTGGGAGGCCGCGCTGGTTTCTCAGGAGGGGTTGGAGGCAGCGGACCGCGCGTCGCTTTTTAAAACCCTCGCCAAGGGCTACTTCCAGCGGCGGGACATGCTGGCAACTTTTATGGCCAAGTGGTCCATGGACTATCCCGGTCAGAGCGGTCACCTGCATCTGAGTATCAGTGATGAAGAGGGCAAGAACATCTTTTTCGACGCCAGCGATGCAGCGAGTATGTCGCAAAAAATGCGCCAGTCTGTCGCCGGTCTGCAACGCTACTTGCCCGAATTTTTAGCCATGCTGGCACCAACCGTGAACAGCTATACGCGCTTGGTCAAAGGCGCATGGGCACCCACCGCGGCGACTTGGGGTGTGGAGAACCGAACGGCGGCCATCCGTGTGATACCGGGAGACGAACACAGCCAACGCATCGAAGTACGAGCTGGCGGTGCTGATGCGAACCCCTACTTAGTCCAGGCTGCGGCGTTAGCCGCTATGGAAATGGGTATGGCTGAGGGCTTGGTTCCCGATGAGCCCGTTGCGGGCAACGCGTATGAGGCGGAAGAGCATTTGGCCCCGGACTATCATTTCGCCTCGGATCTGGCCTCAGCGGCCAGTCGGTTCGCCGAATCTAGCGCAGCCAAACACTGTTTTGGGGAAGCTTTTGTAGAGCATTTCGCGATGACCCGGCACTGGGAGGCGCGTGAGTACCACCGCACGATCAATAGCTGGCAGCTTGAACGCTATTTTGAAATAGTTTGAGTGGACGAGAATAAGCGGCGACGAAATGAGATGACTTTGCACCTGGGTATCTTACAAACCGATTCGGTTCTCGAAGACCTGCAGCCACGCTTCGGCGATTATCCGAGCATGTTTGAACAGCTCTTTCGTGACCAGGATCCAACCGTCACGGTGACAACTTACGATGCGCAGCGAGCGCTGCCCGAAATCTTGGCCTGCGATGCCTATCTGATCACTGGCTGCAAGCTGAGCGTCTACGATGACCTGCCTTGGATTCGCGATCTTGCTGATTTTGTTGGTCGCGCTATCGTCGGCAAGCGAAAAATTCTGGGCATCTGTTTTGGCCATCAGCTCATTGCGCATTTTTTCGGGGGGCATGTGGCCCCAGCTTCGGTAGGTTGGGCTGTGGGAGTGCAAACCAGCGAGTTGGTCAAGACCCCGCGCTGGATGAAGGTTGCGGGTAAACCGCCGGAACAACTTCATTTGGTCTCCAGTCACAAAGATCAGGTTGAACGACTTCCCCGCGGCGCGGAAGTGTTCGCTCGCAGCGATTTTTGTCCAGTATCCGGGTTTACCCTCGGTGATGAGGTGCTGACGATTCAAGGTCACCCGGAACTCAGCACCGATTACTCGGAAGCTCTCATGGGTGTGCGGCGTGAGTTGTTGGGTGAAGCAGTTTATCAAACCGGCATGGACAGCCTGCAGCAGCAAACAGACGAGAAGCTGTTTACTCAGTGGATGCTGGCGTTCCTGCGCGATTCATCCGTCGTGCCCCAGCCTTCCGAGAGTGCCGCTCGTGGCTAAGCCGCCCCGCGGCTTTGCGCGTTTTTTGGTGCGCAGCGCCGGGTTGCTGAAAAACCCGCGTTTGCTCAAGCAACTGCTGGCTCGTGCCGTTGGCAAGTTAGGCCGCGCCGACAATGGCCCGTTGGCCGAAATGAAAGAGCAGTTGCAGCGCATGATCGCCTTAGTGAAAGCCTATGTGTCAGGCGACTATCGGGCGGTTTCTACCCAAACAATGGTAACGGTGGTTGCGGCGATTGCGTATTTCGTCGTGCCCTTTGACGCCGTGCCCGACTTCCTCTTTGGTTGGGGTTTGGTCGATGACGCTGCCGTGCTGAGTTTCGTGGTGGCCCAGGTTGCTGGCGAGCTGGAAGCGTTCGCCGAATGGCAAAGGGCCCAGGCAAACGACGACAACCTTCCCAGCGAATGCCCTGATGATGACGATAGCTAGATCGACGAGGC
>ERZ802830.2273-NODE-2273-length-17599-cov-39.5754_pt1 | contig 17599 bp, 18 predicted proteins | sample MGYA00345654_ERZ802830 | MGnify/ENA primary metagenome ERZ802830 (study PRJEB30503, sample SAMEA104212375) | marine metagenome | biome: Westerlies Biome; feature: [SRF] surface water layer (ENVO:00010504) within the epipelagic zone...; material: water...
TGAGGCGGGGGCTTTGCGATTCAGTTGATCTGAATCGTGATGTCTGTTCCAGAAGGAACAGGTTGATTCCAGATCAACCGATTGCAGGTGCTTGGAGTGCCACAGGAGTGGACTCAGCAGCTGCCAGGTCGAGGGGGAAGTTGTGAGCGTTGCGCTCGTGCATGACTTCCATGCCGAGGCCTGCACGGTTCAACACGTCGGCCCAGGTGTTCAGGACGCGGCCCTGACCATCAAGGATGGACTGGTTGAAGTTGAAGCCGTTGAGGTTGAAGGCCATGGTTGAAATGCCCATGGACGTAAACCAGATGCCGACAACAGGCCATGCACCCAGGAAGAAGTGGAGGCTACGGCTGTTGTTGAAGGAGGCGTATTGGAAGATCAGGCGACCGAAGTAGCCGTGAGCAGCCACGATGTTGTACGTCTCTTCTTCTTGGCCGAATTTGTAGCCGTAGTTCTGGGACTCGCTTTCGGTGGTTTCACGCACCAAGGAGGAGGTCACCAGTGAGCCGTGCATGGCGGAGAACAAGCTGCCGCCGAAGACGCCTGCAACACCCAGCATGTGGAAGGGGTGCATCAGGATGTTGTGCTCAGCCTGGAACACCAACATGTAGTTGAAGGTTCCAGAGATGCCCAGGGGCATTGCATCAGAGAACGAACCCTGACCGAAGGGGTAGACGAGAAACACAGCAAACGCTGCAGACAGCGGGGCGCTGTAAGCAACACAGATCCAAGGGCGCATGCCCAAGCGGTAAGAGAGTTCCCACTGACGACCCATGTAGGCGGAAATGCCGATGAGGAAGTGGAAGACGACGAGCTGGAAAGGACCGCCGTTGTACAGCCACTCGTCGAGTGAGGCTGCTTCCCAGATGGGATAGAAGTGCAGGCCGATGGCGTTGCTGGAAGGAACAACAGCACCAGAGATGATGTTGTTGCCGTAGATCAAGGAGCCAGCGACAGGCTCGCGGATGCCATCGATGTCAACCGGAGGAGCGGCGACAAAAGCGATGATGAAGCAGATGGTGGCAGCCAGCAGGCAAGGAATCATCAAGACTCCAAACCAACCCACATAAATGCGGTTGTTGGTGTTGGTGACCCAATCGCAAAAGGATCCCCAGTTGCTCTGGCGTCCGCTGCGAATTGCGGTGGACATGGGAGAAAAAAGACGGAAAAACCGTTCCCCAAATCGGAGAATGGCGTTTAAATCTTATAAACAAGGCCTCCGATGTCTTCAATTCTCAATACTACGAATTAGCTCTCAATAAAAGTTCATTAAGCACTTCATGAACCCTTCATGAAGTTGTCTTTAGTGCCCACTGTCGGGATTGCTGTAGGAAGCCGGACCAGTCCAGTCGTTCTTCTTCAGCAGCACGGGCAATCAGCAGCGGAGCCTCACGCTTTAGAGATGCCAAATCAAGCTCTGAAACGCCTGCATTCACAGCTAACCAGTCGGCCATCGAACGGCCAACGACCCGGGTGAGATAAGCCGCGCTGAGGGATTGCATCACTCCAGCAGCCAACCAGCTGCCAGCCTCGAGCTTCGCCAAACCCAAAAGGGTTTGGCTTGTCCACTCCACTACCCCTTGGGCCAACGCAGCTCGAGCCAGGAGAGATGCAGCCTCTCGAAGCACATCCGACTTCACGTCCGCACCCCAAATATCTCCCATTTCCTTCAGCATCAAACCGTTCGCTACAGCAACGGCGAGAAGATCCAAGCTGGGGATAGGCGATACCAAAACAGAACCGGCCACGATCCATTGGGTGCGTTGCTGCAGTTGCTGAAAGCGATTGCGCCGCAAACGTTCTAATTCCGCTTGCCAATCACGATGCAAAGCTTCAAGCAGCCGTTGCCGAGCATCTGGAAGCCCCTGCGATAGAGACCTTCTCAACGGAGTAAGCGAGGCACGAAGGGCGCCTGAATCCCCGATCGGAACAACTCGATCGCGCCAACGTTCCGGCAAAACTGTGGCGATGTTGGCGATGGTCGTGTCGTCTGATTCGTTCTGAGATGGGTGCACCAGCAACCACGTGGGCTGAGTGGATGGAACTTGCTCAAGCCACAACAACTCAGCAGCCATTACAGGATTGGACAAGCTGAACAAGATTCCATCGTGATTTTGCAAAGCATCAGGCCACTGCCGCTGGCCGTCGGTACAAACCAGTGGACGGCAAAAGGAAAGTTGAAATGACGTTGCCCCCGAAAGACCCTCTTGGAGTAACAACGAATCCGGTGCACTTGATGGTTCAACAGTTACCAATGCCATCCGTTGTGGTCCCGAACGCTCAACAACAGCCCGCAGCGATTCCCGTCGTCGCTCATTGGCATGTTGATCAGCTTCGAACGACTCAAACTGATCGAGAACTGTGTTGCACCGTTCAAGCCACCCATCCACAGATGTAGGGGACATAAAGCGGGGTTTAGAGGAGCGCCCAAGCCACATCACAACCCCACCAGCCACCAAGAAACCCAACCCACCGCCAGGGATATGCATCACATCACTCAACAACCATTGCCCGGCCATAACACCTCCAGCCGCCAGTACCAAAGGCCTGATGAAGGGCTTGGGAACCGAGAGGATCTGCGGTAGCGCAGCCGGAAGTTTCAACGCAACGCAGAAGAGAGCAGAACCTCTCCTAGCTCAACTCAAGGTTCTAGACCAGGAAAAACGGTCAGACGGCGGACTTCTCCATACCGTGGGGAGATCCATTGACGTGATGCATGAGCGCCTTGCAGGGCAAGACCACCGTTGACCGTCGTCAAGAAGTCCGTCGGGTTCTGGCCGTTGCGCTGGTCATGAACATCGCCATGTCCCTGCTGAAACTCTCAGTAGGGGTGTTGAGTGGCTCGTTAGCTGTCATTGCTGATGCAATGCATAGCGCGACTGATGCATTGTCGAGTCTCACAGGACTGATCACCAACAGCCTTTCCGATCCACGGCCAGATCGCGACCATCCCTATGGACACCATAAATATGAAGCCGTTGGAGCCCTAGGAATTGCAGGTTTCATTCTGTTCACAGCACTTGAAATTCTGCTCCGATCGAGTGAACGAATGCTGGAAGGATTTCCACAAATTCGAGTAACAACTCAGGAATTAGTGATCTTGGGATTGGTTTTAGGCTTCAACCTTTTACTGGCCGGCTATGAATATAGCGAGGGGCGACGTCTTAATAACAGCTTGCTAAAAGCCGATGCACAACATGCGGCAAGTGACGTTTGGACCACTGTTGTGGTTCTCGTAGGGATGGCAGGAGCAATGATTTTCAAAGTGAATTGGCTCGACATTGCCCTCGCTATTCCTTTGGCTTTGCTGCTGATCAAAGTTTGCTGGCAAGTCTTGCGCCAAACGCTGCCGTGGCTGGTCGATCACATCGCCATTGCTCCTGAATCCATTCATGCGGAATCCATGGCGGTTCCTGGAGTCCTTAACTGCCATGACATCGCCAGCCGTGGAGTCCTCGGTCAGCAAGTGTTTATTGATATGCATCTCATCGTGGATGCGGAGGATCTGATCACCGCCCACACGATCACCGAACGCGTTGAAGCCAGACTCGATCAAAAATTTGGCCCTGTGCGCTGCACAATCCACCTCGAACCGAGGGACTATGTAGAAGACGGCATCACCTACACGGGAGCCCATGGATGAGTCCAAGTGGGGACAAGATCCACTATCGGGATTAACCGATATGCAGAGACTCGGGCTAGAGGCCGCTCTCCAGGATGTGAATGCAGGGGATGGATGGTCTTGGCAACGCCCAGTGCTGCTTCGTAATCGCTGTTGGATGCAACTCAATCGAATCCAACTCGATCAACTGCACCGATTACTCCCCCCAGATGGTCACGCCGAGGCTCCTGAACTTGTGCACTATCAAACACTTTTGCGGGAGGGCGTTGACCCTTTAATGGCGCAACAAACGTGTTGGGATGAATTCGGAATTAATGATTGTCAGCGAGCACTTCAAACCTTTTGGACGAGCCAAGAACGTCCAAACCACGGCTGGACTGCCCAGCGATATCGAACCCTTGTGAGCCTCTATCGGGACTGCATTGAACGTGGCATCAACACAATTCCCATGCTGGTGTTGGCCCGCAAAGGCAGTTCAGAACCCCATCAACTGCATTGGCTAACTGGCAGCCCACCGGTGATGCGTCACACTTGCGCCTAACGACAGGCCATGGGCCATGACTGATTCTTACAGCGATCCCCAGCAGCAGGGTGGACAACAGGGCGAGGGTCGCCGCGAAGGACAGCGCGGTCGCGGTACCCGTGGAGGCAACCGGGACGCTGGCGGGTTCCGCATTCGCTTAAGTGATAACGAAATGAGTGCCGCCAAGGCTCTCCAAGACGCCTTCAACCTTCGTTCCCCAGTGGCCGTCCTCGGCTTTGCCGTTCGCACGTTGGGGCAAATGCTCGCGGACGGAAAACTCACAGAACTCATCGAGCAACAACGGAGCCAAGCTCCTAGTGGAGGACGACGCGACTCCCGCAACCGTCGCTCCGACGACGACCGAGGCAGCCGTAGTTCAAAGCCTGATCCTTTCGCTCGTCCCAGCAAACCCAAGGCAGAGCCTGAAGCAGCGCCAGAAATAACTCCAGAAACAGCGCCAGAAACGGAGCCGCAGCCTGATCCGACCTCTGAGCAGGACGCCGCTCCGACAGAGAACACCTCAGCGGATTCGTCCTCCGAGGAGACGAGCAAGCCAACAACGGATCCAGAGGCCTGATTGATGCCGCGGCCAAGGGTCCTCTCCGGTGTTCAACCGACGGGAGCGCTGCATCTCGGTAATTGGCTTGGGGCCATCCGCAACTGGGTTGAGCTGCAAGACACCCACGACACCTATGTCTGCGTCGTGGACTTGCACGCGATCACGGTTCCCCATGATCCAAGCCAACTTGCCGCGGACACCCGCTCGACTGCCGCTCTGTATCTGGCGTGCGGAATGGATCCCAAACGCTGTTCAATCTTTATCCAAAGTCAGGTCGCAGCCCACAGTGAGCTTTGTTGGCTCCTGAACTGCGTTACCCCGCTGAATTGGCTGGAACGGATGATCCAGTTCAAAGAGAAGTCGGTGAAGCAAGGCGACAACGTGTCTGTTGGCCTGCTGGATTACCCCGTATTGATGGCGGCAGACATCCTTCTATATGACGCCGATTTAGTGCCGGTGGGAGAAGACCAAAAGCAACACCTCGAATTGGCTCGAGATATTGCCCAGCAGCGCATCAATGCACGGTTCGGCTCCAAAGAGAATCCCGTTTTGAATGTTCCTAAACCGCTCATTCTTAAAGAAGGAGCCCGGGTGATGAGCCTGACCGATGGCCGAAGCAAGATGAGCAAAAGCGACCCAAATGAAGGCAGTCGCATCACGTTGTTAGACCCTCCCGAGCTGATCACCAAAAAGATCAAGAGAGCCAAGACAGACCCCGAGCGAGGCCTTGAATTCGGAAACCCCGACCGTCCTGAAACGGATAATCTCCTCGGCTTGTACGCAATCCTGAGTGGACAAGGGCGCGACTCCGTTGCGACTCAGTGCGCAGACATGGGCTGGGGACAATTCAAACCCCTGCTAGCAGAAGCCGCTGTTGCTGCATTGGAGCCGATTCAAAGCCGCTACAAGGAACTAATCGATCACCCCGAAGAGTTGGATCTCGTTCTCGAGCAAGGTCGTCAAAAGGCTGAAGCCGTGGCCAATGCAACGCTGAATCGCGTCAGACAAGCCCTGGGGTTTGCCAGCAGGACTTAATCGGTTGCCGCTTGATTGATTAACGGGGCTAATCGATCGGATCCATCTCGAGCACGACCAACAACAATCAGCATCAACATCAGACAAATTCAGTGAAGCCAAAGAGTCTCGCGAGACTCTCAGCGTTTCTTCATCTGCCTACACATATTGCAGAAAGAAAGTCAACCCCACATCGACCGAACGCTCCACAGAACGCAACATCCCTTCAAGGTGGACAAACTTTGAACGCCATGCGTGTTTCAGCTGTTTCCAACTGTTGCATTCCAATCCACTCGCACTTTCGTGGCATCCACCCTCTTTGGCGGTTTGCTGCTAAGCGCCAGTGGCTCCACTTTTTCAGTCCAAACTGCAACGACGGAAACATCTAACGCTTCTACTCATGGCCTCACACGGGCCTCATTGATTACTGGATTTGAACAGGGCCCCTACGAACTCACCCCTGAACGCCGCGCACTGCTGAACACGATCCGTTACGCCGAAGGCACCTGGAAAGACGGACAAGACCACGGATACACCGTTATGTACGGCGGTGGAATGTTTGATGACCTCTCACGCCATCCAGAGCGTGTTGTGGTGAAGCGCTATTCCAGCGCAGCTGCCGGTGCCTATCAATTTTTGCCTGGCACCTGGAAAGGCGTTGCACGAGAACTGAAACTCGCGAGTTTCGAACCTCAACATCAAGACCAAGCAGCGCTACATCTCGCCAAACGTCGTGGTGCGCTCAAGGAGATTGATCAACGGGGTCTTACAAAGGCCGCCATGGCAAAACTGGCACCTGAATGGGCCTCTTTCCCAACCTCTACTGGCCTTTCGGCCTACGGACAACCCGTGAAGAGCCACCAAGAACTCGCAAGCTTCTACAGCAAAAATTTGAGCAATTTGAAACGTCAGGTCAACGTCTGATTGCGTCGATAAACAGCAATTTTGGCCGCCAATCCCCAGACCTCCGTCACCAGTCCATGCCATGGGCCCATGGCACCCATCGAAACGGCCATCGGCTGAGATGAGGCGTTCACTAAAGATCGGGTGGCCACAATCGCCTTCTGGCCCTCCGTCAGACGTGCGGCCAAACGATCCCTCTCCGTTTTCCCCATCACGTCATCTGGGCAGCAGCGCAGGAGTTCATCACCGCGCTGAAACCAGTGGTCGAAATCAGCCAACAGTGATTCCAGGAGTTGGTCGAGAAGGACGCCCGCCTCGGATTGATTCGACGGATCCATGCAAGAAACTTGTAGCCACGCCCATAGGATGGCGGGCCTTGTTCCGGTTCCGGTGAGCAGCGCTGCAGCAACCACATCCGCCCCACTCGCGCCCGTGGTTCTGCCGAAGACCAGCGAGAGCGAGCAGCTCCTCAAAATTCGTCACTCCATGAGCCATGTGATGGCGATGGCAGTGCAAAAGCTCTTTCCCAATGCTCAGGTCACCATTGGTCCTTGGACTGAGGCTGGCTTCTATTACGACTTCGATAACCCCGAACCCTTCACGGAAGACGATCTAAAGGCCATCAAGAAGGAGATGGGCAAAATCATCGGGCGCAAGCTGCCCCTCGAGCGGATCGAGGTGAGCAGAGATGAGGCAGAGAAACGGATCAAAGCCCAAAACGAGCCTTACAAACTCGAAATCTTGGAGCGGCTCCAAGAGCCGATCACCCTCTACACACTTGGGGATCAATGGTGGGATCTTTGTGCGGGCCCCCATGTTGAAAACACCAAAGATCTTCACCCCAAGGCGTTCGAACTGGAAAGTGTCGCCGGCGCTTACTGGCGTGGCGATGAAACAAAAGCGCAGCTTCAGCGCATCTACGGCACAGCCTGGGAGACGCCCGAGCAACTTGCGGAACACAAGCGCCGCAAAGTAGAAGCCCTTCGCCGCGATCATCGGCGGCTCGGCAAAGACCTCGAGCTGTTCTCCATCGAAGATGAAGCTGGAGCAGGGCTGGTGTTCTGGCATCCAAGGGGTGCACGCATGCGCCTACTCATCGAAGATTTTTGGCGGCAGGCCCATTTCGAGGGCGGCTACGAATTGCTGTACACACCACATGTGGCAGACATCAGCCTCTGGAAAACATCAGGCCACCTCGACTTTTATGCCGAAAGCATGTTCGGGCCCATGCAGGTGGATGAACGGGAATATCAGCTGAAGCCGATGAACTGTCCGTTTCATGTGCTCACCTATGCCAGCAAATTAAGGAGCTATCGCGAACTGCCGATTCGTTGGGCCGAGTTGGGGACGGTCTACCGCTACGAACGTCCTGGGGTGATGCATGGCCTGATGCGGGTTCGAGGGTTCACGCAAGACGATGCCCACGTGTTTTGTTTGCCCGATCAAATCAGCGATGAGATTCTGCGAATCCTTGATCTCACCGAACGTATCCTCTCCACTTTTGATTTCAATCACTACGAAATCAACTTGTCCACCCGCCCAGAAAAATCAATTGGTAGCGAAGCCGTTTGGGAACTAGCCACGAATGGGCTCACCGAAGCACTCCAGCGCAAAGGTTGGAACTACAAGATCGATGAAGGCGGCGGTGCTTTTTATGGCCCCAAAATTGATTTAAAAATCGAGGATGCCATCGGCCGCATGTGGCAGTGCTCCACCATCCAATTGGACTTCAACCTGCCCGAGCGTTTCGGCTTGGATTACGTGGCCGCTGATGGCTCAAAACAGAAGCCGATCATGATTCACAGGGCGATCTTTGGATCGCTCGAACGGTTTTTCGGAATCATGACCGAAAACTATGCCGGTGATTTCCCCTTCTGGCTTGCCCCCGAGCAGATCCGACTTTTACCGGTCACCGATGACGTTCAGCCCTATGCCGAGCAGGTTCTCAACCAGCTCAAAACAGCTGGAATCCGCGCCACGATCGATCAAAGCGGAGATCGCCTTGGCAAAATCATCCGCACAGGGGAACAGATGAAGATTCCCGTTTTGGCAGTAATTGGTGCCAAAGAAGCTGAACAAAACGCCGTCAGCCTGCGCAGCCGCCGTGATGGAGATCTCGGCGTCACGTCCGTGGATGCATTACTCAAAGCCGCACAGCGCGCCAATGCCGAACGTCAACCAGGACTCGGACTCAATTTATGAACTCCCCAAGCATTCAGTGCCTCAATGATTTGAGTCGCCTGCGGGAGGCACCAACCCTTGATCAAGGCACTAAGGATCAACTTCGTGAAGAGCTTCGGTTGGCACTCACCCAATTCAGTTGGTTCACGATTGGCGTGATGGCGCCCTCCGCCGATCAGGCCTTATCAAGTCTTCGATCCCTGGAGGCGAGTCAACAGTGGACATCGCTCGAGGTTGTTGAGACCACAACCGATGAAGGGCCCGTCTTTCTGAAGGGGAATCAACGTGGCGGCACGGTTCGGGTGAGGATCGAACATGGCCTGGGTTCAGGGATTTTGATCAGTGGTCATGGGGACGATGACGCTCAGCCAGCCACAACATGGGGGCCATTACCCCTGGATTTCTTCAGCTAATTGCTTCGCGCCAAGCGATTGGTTGCCTCCCTTGTGAGATGTATTCAGGCTGGAGTGAATTCCTCCAGACCTCTTGCATGGCCTTCTCAACACTGTTGGCCGGTGATATGGGAGGAACCAAAACTCTCCTGGCCCTTTACGGAATCCAGGACGGTCGGCTCAAGCAGCTTTACCAGCAGCGATTTATGTCCAGCGAATGGACGTCGCTGGAACCGATGCTGAAATTCTTTTTAAACAAGCGACCAAGCGACATCGAAGCGCCTGAACACGGATGTATTGCTGTCGCCGGACCGGTGAACAGCGGCAGTGCGCGCATTACAAACCTTCCTTGGCAATTAAACGAAGACCAACTGGCCGTTGCAGCATCGATACGCCAACTCGAACTCGTTAACGATTTCGGAGTGTTGATTTATGGGTTAGCGCACTTCGATGAAACCCAGCAAGTTGTCCTCCAAATCGGGGAAGCAAAGGCAGGTCCGATTGCCATTCTTGGCGCTGGAACGGGCTTAGGCATGGCTCGGGGAATCCAGACTGAAGGAGGAGTGGTCGCCCTTTCAAGTGAAGGGGGGCATCGAGAATTCGCCCCACGAACCGAAGAGGAATGGCAATTGGCCTGCTGGTTGAAACACGATTTAGCCATTGATCGTTTGTCGGTGGAACGCATCGTTAGCGGAACTGGACTGGGACATATCGCGACGTGGTTGCTCCAGAAGCCCGACACCCAAGACCACCCCCTGCAACCAGTCGCCCAGGAATGGAGAACCAATAAGTCCTGTGATTTGCCGGCCAAAGTGGGCATGGCAGCAGAACAAGGTGACCCATTAATGCAACGGGCCCAAACGATTTGGTTGTCTGCCTATGGGTCAGCGGCGGGGGACCTTGCACTCCAGGAACTCTGTACAGGAGGGCTTTGGATCGGTGGAGGAACGGCGGCCAAACAACTCGCAGGATTGCGGTCAGCAACCTTCCTCGAGGCCATGCGTCAAAAGGGTCGTTTTAAAGAGTTCTTGGCAGGTTTAAGGGTCACCGCGGTCATCGACCCTGAAGCAGGTCTCTTTAGTGCAGCGTGTCGGGCAAGAATCTTGGCTGAGTCAAGTGGGACACTGTCCTGAGTGGAGGATCAGCGATGGCGCAGCCGCGCATCGGCCAGAGAGTGATTGTCGACGTACCAGCAACGACCGCAAATTTGGGTCCCGGCTTCGACTGCCTTGGAGCTGCTCTTGATCTGAACAACCGCTTTGCCATGCGGAGAATTGAAGGTGGCGGGGAACGGTTTGAGCTCATCATCGAAGGAAGTGAGGGCAGTCATCTCCGCGGCGGGCCCGAAAACTTGGTGTATCGAGCCGCTCAGAGGGTTTGGAAAGCGGCGGGCCTAGAACCAGTTGCCCTCGAAGCTCGCGTCCGGCTCGCCGTACCGCCAGCTCGAGGCTTAGGCAGTAGTGCGACGGCAATCGTTGCGGGACTCATGGGTGCCAATGCTCTGGTGGGAGAACCCCTCAGCAAGGAAAAACTTCTAGAACTTGCAATTGATATCGAAGGGCATCCCGACAATGTGGTGCCGTCCCTGCTGGGGGGTCTTTGCATGACAGCAAAAGCAGCCTCCCAACGCTGGCGTGTCGTGCGGTGCGAATGGACCAGCACCGTGAAGGCTGTGGTGGCAATCCCCTCCATCCGCTTAAGCACGAGCGAAGCAAGACGCGCGATGCCGAAAGCCATCCCCGTGAGTGATGCGGTGGTGAATCTCGGCGCCCTCACCCTTTTGCTGCAGGGACTTCGCACTGGCAATGGGGATCTGATTTCAGATGGCATGCACGATCGCCTCCACGAGCCCTACCGATGGCGCTTAATCAAGGGTGGAGATCAGGTGAAACAAGCCGCCATGGATGCTGGCGCTTGGGGATGTGCGATCAGCGGAGCCGGTCCGAGCGTCTTAGCCCTCTGCGCCGAAGACAAGGGAATGGCAGTCAGTCGAGCGATGGTGAGAGCCTGGGAAGCGGCAGGCGTCGCCAGTCGGGCACCGGTGCTGAATGTGCAGACCACGGGCAGCCACTGGCAACCAGCAGAGGATGAGTAGAACTACCCAGAAAACAATCCCGTCCCTGTTAGATTTGTTAAAGATTGCGGACACGGCATGGGTGATGGGATAGCTGCAATGGCCGAAACGGGAACAGCCTTTCCATGGCTGTCTTTGATTGTGCTGTTGCCAGCTGCGTCAGCTCTTCTCCTGCCCTTGCTACCCGCGGAAGACGACAAACCGTCCCCATGGCCTCGGAATGTCGCTTTTGGCGTTCTGCTTGCAGACCTACTCCTGATGATGGGAGTTCTGGCCACTCAATTTGACCCGACCCAGTCCGGCCTTCAATTGGTTGAACGGGTGAGCTGGGTGCCATCCATCGGGCTCGAATGGTCCCTTGGCGTGGATGGTCTCTCAGCGCCGTTGGTTGTCCTGAGTGGCCTTGTCACGCTGCTTTCGGTGTGGGCGAGCTGGACGATTGAGCGCAAATCACGGCTGTATTTCGCCTTACTCCTTGTTCAAGCCTCAGCCCAAGGTCTTGTTTTTCTCTCCCAAGACTTCCTTCTATTTTTCTTGGCTTGGGAACTGGAACTGGTTCCCGTTTATCTATTAATTGCGATCTGGGGAGGTCAGAACCGTCAATACGCTGCGACGAAATTCATCCTCTACACCGCCGTTGCTTCCCTGCTGATCTTGATCAGTGGCCTTGCACTGGCGCTTTCTGGAGATGTGTTCACCCTGAATCTGAGTGAACTGATTTCGCGTTCTGCCGGTGGCAGTTTTGGGTTGCTTTGTTATCTCGGGTTCTTGGTGGGATTCGGCGTGAAGTTGCCGATGTTCCCCCTCCATACCTGGCTTCCGGATGCCCACGGAGAAGCCAATGCTCCTGTGTCGATGCTGCTTGCTGGTGTACTCCTGAAAATGGGGGGGTACGCACTTCTGCGTTTCAACGTTCAAATGCTGCCCGAAGCGCACCAAACCCTTGCGCCAGCCCTGGTGATTTTGGGGATCGTGAACATCGTTTACGGCGCACTCAACGCTTTTGCCCAAGACAACGTGAAACGGCGCATTGCCTGCAGCTCCGTAAGCCACATGGGCTTTGTTTTGGTGGGAATTGGGGCCGTTGATGCGCTTGGCATCAGTGGAGCGATGCTTCAAATGGTGAGTCATGGGCTGATTGCAGCCGCCATGTTCTTCGTCACTGGGGTGTTCTACGAACGCACCAAAACCCTCTCCATTCCAAACATGGGAGGCCTTGCCAAAGCCCTCCCCATCACCTTTGCTTTTTTCCTGGCTAGCTCCTTGGCATCCCTTGCCCTTCCAGGCATGAGCGGATTCATCAGCGAAATCACCGTGTTCCTAGGAATTACGAGCCAAGAAGCATTTACCTCCACCTTCCGCTCGATCACAGTCCTCCTCGCTGCGATTGGCTTGGTCCTCACACCGATGTATCTGCTCTCCATGTGCCGTCGCATCTTCTTTGGCCCACGAATTCCAGCTCTCGCGAGTGTTGAAGACATGCGTCCCCGGGAATTGGTGATCGGATTGAGCCTGCTTGTGCCCACCCTCGTGATTGGTATTTGGCCACGAATCGCTATGGACCTCTACGAAGCATCAACCGATGCCATCGCCCTTCCCCTCCTCATTGGCTGATTGATATGGCACACACCTCCTCACCCCTTCTCCAAGGACAAGGTCTCCCCGAATTCGGCGCCATCACCCCTGATCAGGTAAAGCAAGACATTCCGGTAATCCTGAGGCAAGTGGATGAAGACTTCACGGCGTATGAGAGTCGCCTTGAAGCCATCCTCAACAGCCAAACCGCCTTGGATTGGGCCACCGTGATGGGGCCCTTGCAGGAGTTTGGTGAGCGTCTTCGTTGGAGCTGGGGTGTGGTCTCCCATCTGAATGGAGTTTGCAACTCGTCCGAACTCCGCACCGCCCATGCCGAACAACAACCCGAGGTGGTGCGGCTTGGGAATCGCCTTGGACAAAGCCAGGTGCTGCATTCGGCCCTGACCCGTCTCCAAGAGTCACCCGTCGTTGCACTAACCCCCACCCAATCACGAATTCTTCGCTCTGAATTGCTGTCGATGCAACAGCGTGGTGTTGGACTCTGCGGCGATGACAAAGCCAAATTCAACGAAGCCAGCGAGCGATTGGCAGCCCTCTCCACACAATTTGGGAATCATGTGTTGGATGCCACCCAGCAATGGACCCTGAAGTTGACCTCAAGAGAGGAGGTCGCCGGGCTTCCTCAACGGGCCCTTGAGGCCCTTGCATCCGCGGCAAAAGAAGCAGGCGACAGCGCTGCTACGGCCGAGGCAGGCCCCTGGTTACTTGGCCTCGACATGCCCCGGTACCTTCCGTTTCTGACCCATGCCAACAATCGATCGGTGCGCGAAACGGCGTATCGGGCTCATGTGGGGCGTGCCAGCAGCGGCGAGCACGACAACCGCGCACTGATCGAGGAAATCCTCTCCCTAAGAGGGCAACAAGCCACTCGATTGGGCTATGCCCATTGGGCAGACGTAAGTCTTGCCAGCAAAATGGCGAAGGATGTGGATGCCGTCGAGGGGTTGCTTGAGGAATTGCGAGTTGCCGCTTTTCCTGCTGCCGAACGAGAGCTCGACGATCTCAAGGCATTAGCGCAACGCCACGGTGCGGCCGAAGCAGAAGAACTTGCCCCTTGGGATCTCCCGTACTGGAGCGAAAAATTACGCCAAGAGCGTTTTGATTTGGATCAAGAGGCGCTTCGTCCCTGGTTCCCATTGCCGCAGGTTCTTGATGGCCTCTTTGGCCTCTGTAACCGCCTGTTTGATGTGGTGATCGAAGCCGCCGATGGGGAAGCTCCGATCTGGCATCAAGACGTTCGTTACTTCCGCGTTCAACGGCAAGACGGCACCCCACTCGCCTCGTTTTATCTCGATCCCTACAGCCGACCAGCCAGCAAACGCGGTGGGGCCTGGATGGATGAATGCCTTGGCAGAAAAACGAACCCCGATGGCAGTTGTGTGCTGCCTGTGGCCTATTTGATTTGCAATCAAACACCACCTGTGGGAGACACCCCGAGCTTGATGAGCTTCGAGGAAGTGGAAACGCTCTTCCATGAATTCGGCCATGGTTTGCAGCACATGCTCACCACGGTTGATGAACCTGAAGCCGCCGGCATCAGCAATGTGGAATGGGATGCCGTTGAGCTCCCAAGCCAGTTCATGGAGAATTGGTGCCTTGATCGCGCCACCTTGATGGGTATGGCACGCCATTGGCAAACCAACGAACCGTTACCTGAGGAAGAATTCCAAAAACTGCGCAGAAGTCGCACATTTAACGCTGGGCTGGCAACCCTTCGCCAAGTGCATTTCGCCCTGAGCGATCTTCGCCTTCACAGCCGCTGGACTCCTGAACTTGGCATCACTCCTGATGCGTTACGCAGGGACGTTGCAACCACCACCACGGTGATGGAACCCATCCCGGAAGATCAATTTCTCTGCGCCTTTGGCCACATTTTTGCCGGTGGATACTCGGCTGGGTATTACTCCTACAAATGGGCTGAGGTCTTAAGCGCCGATGCATTCGCGGCCTTTGAGGATGCTGGTCTCGACGATGAACAGAAGGTTCAGTCCACTGGGGCTCTCTTCCGAGACACTGTTCTCAGCCTTGGTGGAAGCCGCTCACCGTCCGAGGTGTTCGAAGCCTTCCGCGGGCGCCCTGCCAGCACCGATGCATTAATCCGACATTCCGGCCTGGTGAACGCCTAAAAGCAACCGTTCATCAGGGCTGTTTCAGCGCTTTGCCAATGATTCTCAAGGCATTCGGATGCGACATCAATTGATGGTGCGTCCACACAGGCATGTCTTGAATCGATCCTTCCGGAAGGACAGCCTTCCATCCGGGACACACCATCAAATCCCAACGGCAAAAAAAACTGTGACACTCCACAGGCGACAACTGATTTGAACGGCGATGCAAATGGTGCAGGAGTTGACTCCCAATTTTCATATCAGCGGCGCCTGCTAATAGCAGTCGCGGAATGGCTTGGGCGGTAATCGTGCCTTGATGAGGACTTCCCACACTGAAAAATCGGCGGGTTCGAGCCGCTCCTCCAAAGTCCTGTAGCCAGATCCGGCCGATGATTCCGCCCATCGAAAAACCCAAGAGATCCACGTTGGTGTCGGTACCAAATCGATGGCGGATCTGCTCGTCCAAACGCTGCGCCAACTCACGTAGGGGCACATCACCGAGACCGTGGGGCAGATGGGGCGCCAGCAAGTCTCGTTGCGGTTGATCCAGGGCCTGAATCAATCGATGAAACACCCTCGGCCGGTCCCAAAGACCATGGACCAAAACGAGGGGAATCATGGCCTTGGTGGTGTGCCACCACCACGCGATCGCTCGACGGCAACAAGGCCACGAAATCCAGGCACTGGCGCCGAACACTTTGTGAGGCGCAACCCAATCGGGACGGGGCCATAGAGCTCCTGCAACCGATCGAGCACCTGTTCACTGAAATGCTCAATCGTGAGACAGCAAATCTCCCGCGCCAGCCTTTGCAAGGCCTGAATTGCCAGGCTGTAATCCAGGCTTGTGCTCAAGTCATCTGCCACAGCCGCTGCACTGAGATCCAGTTGAAATTGGATGTCCAAACGAAACCACTGGCCATCTCGACGTTCCTGCTCAAGCACACCCACATGCGCCCACAGCTCTAAATCACGAATCTGGATGGCATCCATCAGAGCGGCAGATCCTGATGGGTAAACGACCGACGTCCAGCCGCATAATCCGCCGCAATGTGACCATTCCCTCGGAGTCGATAGCGGTAGGTCACCAAACCCTCGAGCCCCACAGGCCCTCGCGGCGGCAAGGTTTGCGTGCTGATGCCAACTTCAGCTCCAAACCCGTAGCGAAAGCCATCGGCAAACCGGCTTGAACAGTTGTGATACACCCCAGCACTATCGACAGCAGCCAAGAATCGGTCAGCCGTGGCCAGGTCCTCAGTGAGGATCACTTCGGTATGGCGAGAGCCGTACCGGCGAATGTGTTCAGTGGCACAGGCCAGGTCGTCGACCACCCGCACCGACAGGGTGAGATCGAGATACTCCGTTGACCAGTCCTCCTCCTGTGCTGACTCATTCACCCCCAAGGATTGGCTCACCGCATCTCCCCGTAGCGTGACCCCTGCCGCCTGAAATGCGGGGACAGCTGCGGCCAGGAAAGCAGGGGCGATGCTGCGATGCACCAACAGTGTTTCGATGGCATTGCATGCCGCTGGATATTGGGTTTTGCTGTCCACCGCCACGCGGGTGGCCTTTGTCACATCAGCAGCAGCATCGACATACAAATGACAAACCCCATCGGCATGACCCAGCACGGGAATGCGGGTGTTGTCTTGAATGAAGCGCACCAGCTCATTGCTTCCCCGAGGAATAATTAGGTCCACAAGCCCATCGAGACGCAACAGTCCCAAACTTTCCTCTCGAGTCGTGAGCAGAGCGAGAGCATCCGGCGAAACATCGCTCTCTTCTTGCGCCAAGCCTGCTCGAAGCGCATCCATCACCGCCTCGTTCGTGCAACGGGCCTCACTCCCCCCTTTCAGCAGAGCACCGTTACCAGAGCGGATGGCCAAAGACGCAATCTGAACCACCGCATCGGGCCGTGCTTCAAAGATCACGCCCACAACGCCAAGGGGCACCGTGATGCGCTCTAACACCAAATCAGTATCGAGCTCCCGGTGGAGTTGGCGAAGGCCAAGGGGATCCGGCAGCGATGCGACTTTGCGGACACCATCAATTGCTGCCTGAAGTTTGGTGGCGTCAAGCTTCAAACGAGCCATCAGAGCTGAAGCGAGCCCTTCGGCCTCAGAGCGCTCCAAATCCTGAACATTGGCGGCCACGATCAATGACGATCGCTCCTGCAAAGCATCCGCCATCGCATGAAGGGCGCGAGATCTCTGCCCGTTGTTGGTTTGCCCAAGCTCTACAGCGGCTAACCGCACGGCTCCCGCCCGAGCAAGCAATTCAGCTGAAGGCTCTGGAACGGTGTTCATCGCCGCGTTCATGCGTCACGTTCCCCATCATCGTCTGCGGAGATTGAGCGCGATTGAGTCATCTCACATCCTGGGTTCAGCCACCAAGACGCTGTAATGCCAAACGAGCAGCGCCCAGACGCCCAGCACCATTGCCAAGAGCACAGGGCTCAATCGATAGCCCTTCCCGTGAAACGGCCTGAACACGGGCCTCCACCTCATGCCGAACGGCAGGAAGAAAGTGAGTTGCCGCAGCTGCCAAACCACCGCCGAGAAGCACGCGCTGAGGAGTGAACACATAAACCAACGACGCGATCCCAACGCCAAGGGTTGTTCCGTACTGCT
>ERZ802830.2276-NODE-2276-length-17585-cov-22.5826_pt1 | contig 17585 bp, 20 predicted proteins | sample MGYA00345654_ERZ802830 | MGnify/ENA primary metagenome ERZ802830 (study PRJEB30503, sample SAMEA104212375) | marine metagenome | biome: Westerlies Biome; feature: [SRF] surface water layer (ENVO:00010504) within the epipelagic zone...; material: water...
TTCATTTCAGTAATTATTTTTTTTAAAGTATTTGATATGACTTCAAGTATTTTCTTACCTTTTAAAGAAGAAGCATTAGTAGGATCACCTATAATTCCCGACTTAGATATATCAGTTGTATTCCATGCACGCTTAATATTTTTTTCATAAGTAATAATATTCTTCGATTTAGCATCTGGAGAAAGTTGATGTTTTTTAAGTTTATTTGATTTGACTAATTTTGGATAAAGATAAAGCATTATAGATGTTTCAAACTCACCCCCATGATATCCATAAGTTAGTTCTTTTTTATTTATTATTTTTTCAAAACCATTAAATAAAAAATAATTGGCTTTAATAATATCTACTGATTTGTATTTAGATTTTATTTCTTTCGCAGCTATATCAAGATGACTAATTTGACCTCCATGACTATTAATAAATAAAAATTTTTTATATTTACGTTCACAAAATTGATCAACAATACTAACAATATAATCGATATATTTTGTAGAATTAGCAGAAATTGTTCCCTCAAAGTTTGAATGCTCACTGGCAGAACCTATGGAAATATTTGGTAAAATTAAAAAATTGTTTAATTTAGGATATTTGGAGACAAATTTTTCTAAAATGCCCTCCAAGATTAGTTTATCAGTTCCAGATGGAAGGTGTGATCCATGTTGTTCAACCGAAGAAAAAGGGAAAACAAGAATTTTATTTTTACCAATTTTTTTAATTTCTTCAGAAGAAAGATCTGTCCAAAACTTTGATAGCATTAGTGATATTTAACATTTATATAATTATTATGGAAACTTATTCTCTATGGCTTAACAATAAAAATAAACCTAAGATTAAAAGGAAATTATTGAGTCCTAGCAATAGACCTAATTCCTTAATTATAAAAACTCTTTACTCTGGTATAAGCAAGGGAACTGAAAAATTAGTATCTTCAGGGTGCATAAGCAAGGATCAATATAAAATAATGAAATCTCCTTTTCAGGAGGGTACTTTCTCCTTTCCTATAAAATATGGATATATAAATGTAGGAAAAGTAATCAATGGACCAAAAAAATTATTAAATAAGAACACTTTTGCTCTATACCCTCATCAAGATTTATTTGAAATAAATACTGACAATGTCCAAATTTTAAAAGATAAAAATGATCCTAAGAAATATTTGCTTACCGCTAATATGGAAACAGCTATTAACATATTTTGGGATACCAAAGCTAGTAAGAAAGATAAAATTGTAATTGTAGGTATGGGATCAGTTGGATTATTAACCGCTTATTATTTTAAGCTACAAAATTATAAAAATGTTTTTATATGTGACAGTAATATAAAAAAGAAAAAATTTGCCACTTTATTAGGTTTAAATTTCCAAAATTTTAAAAGTATTAAAGATATGGATGTGGTAATTAACACTACATCCAATTATGAAATTATTAACCAATCTTTTAATAAATTAAATTTAGAAGGTAAGATTGTTGAAGCTAGTTGGTATGGAAATAAAAATGGAATGATAAATTTAGGAGGAAATTTTCATTCAAAAAGATTAAGCTTAATCAGTACACAGGTATCAAATATTCCAAAGTATTTATCTAACAAACATAATTATAAAAGTAGGCTAAAATTGGCTATTAAAGCCTTGTCAGATAATAAACTTTTAAAGTTGGTTAATACTGAAAGTCATTTTAATAATTTAGAAAATGATTATATTTCAATTATTAATAATCCAGATAGCATTATGCATGCTATAAAGTACTAAAATGTATTCAATAACAGTAAGAAATAATATTTTAATAGCTCATTCTCTACCTGGAGAAGTATTTGGACCGGCTCAGAATATGCACGGTGCTACATATATAGTTGATGCTGAGTTTTATGCTAAAGAATTAAATAAATATAATATAATCATGGATCTGGGCGTAGTTACAAATATTTTAGCTGAAATATTGAAGTTTTATAGTTATAGGAATCTTGACGAAGTAGAAGAGTTCAAAGATGTAATTACATCAACCGAGTTTCTTGCGAAGGATATCTACCAAAAAATAGTTGTTAGGCTTAAAAAGGATTATTTAGATGATTATGAAAAACTTCATAAAATAAAAATCATACTTACTGAGTCAAATGTAGCTTGGGCATCTTATGAGCAAGAAATATCTCAAAAATCCTAAAATTATTTATTTTTTTTACCCAGGTGATATCAATACTAAAACTGGAGGTTATATTTACGAAAAGAATATAATTGAATATGCAAAAAGGAAAAAACTTCCATTTAAATCCAGAGAGTTGTCATCAAATTATCCTTTTCCGCTAAAAGAAGATCTTCATGAGCTAAAAAAAATATTACTAGATATACCAGTTGGATCTACCTTATTATTTGATGGTTTAATATTTGAATGTCTTAAGATTTTAAAAAAAGATTTAAGTAATTTTAAAATAGTAGCATTAATTCATCATCCCCTTTATCTAGAGTTCAATGGTAAGATGGGTTTAAGATTTTTCTCTTTAGAAAAAGAAATGTTTAAAATTCCAAATAAATTTATCGTTACATCTAATGAAACTAAAAGACTATTACTAAAAGAATTTGAAATAAATAAGGGATTAATAAGTGTCATAGAACCTGGCATTGAACGGTTAATTAAAGCTAAAAAAAAATTTAATCAGAAACATAATTTACTTACTTGTGGAAGCATAATAGAGAGAAAAAATTATTTATATTTGTTAAGTGAGTTAATTTTTATGAATAATTTAACTTTAAATATTATAGGCGATACTTCTAGAGATAATTATTATTATAAAAGGGTTATTACTTTTATTAAAAAGAATAAAATAGAAAATAGAGTAAAAATACATAGTAATGTATCAAAAACTAAATTATCAAATCTTTATTCTCAGTGTGACTTATATGTTTCGGTAAGTAAATATGAGGGTTTTGGCATGTCCTTAGCTAATGCAATAATTTTTAAAAAACCAATTATTACATATAAAACTACAACTTTAAGAAATACTTTAGGTTCTAAGGGTGTGGTATACTTTAATAACTTTAAAAAGAATACATTAGCTAAAATAATTAATAAAATTTTATTAAATACTAAAGCATTTAAAGAACTAGAGAGTCAAATTATAAAAAATAATAGAGTTTTTTTAACACCATTGAAGTCTGCAAAATTATTCATAAAGGAAGTTAGAAATGCATGAGTTTGAAAATAGCTGGCTGTTATCAAGAGAAAAGATTGACTCTATATCAAGAAACAAAAGGGCTATCAAAAAGATTAATGAATATACAAGTAACTCTAAAAATTTAAATGTTATTGACCTTGGATGTGGTACTGGCTCAAATTTTAGATATTTAAATCCTAAAATAGTAAAAAAACAATCTTGGAAGATGGTTGATATCTCGCATCTATCCCTAAGTTATCTAAAGAAAAATATGAAACATAGTCAAAAAATTCAAAATATTACATATAGAAAAATAGATATTATTGAACAGATAGAAAAAATTAATTTTAAGAATTTTGATATTGTTACTGGTTCAGCACTATTAGATATTATGCCAAAAGAGTGGTTTATGAATTTTTTTAATATAAATAAATCTACCAAAATTATTTATTTCACTATTAACTATGATGGTAATTTTAAATTTTATCCTAAACATAAAGACGATGATAAGATTGTAAGTCTTTTTAATCAGGATCAAATGTCTGATAAAGGAATTGGAAAAAAAGCAGTTGGGCCTAAATGCACTCAAATTATTGATAAACTGTTTCAAAAAACACATAATACTTTTATATTTAAGTCTAACTGGATAATTGAAAAAAATCAAATTATGCAAAGAATGTTTATAGGTTTTTGTGAAGAAATAATTTCTAAAAATAAGAGAAATTATGAAGAGTGGTTAAATTTCAGAAAAGAAAATATTAAATCTAATAAATCTATACTCAAACTTCAAAATAAAGATTTTTTGGCTTTAAAACTCTAAACTAGCAATCATCTCATCACCAAGCTTGTACAAATGACTTTTAGGTCTTAGAGCATTCTTAAGACTTGAAATAGATTTTAATTTTATTGAATCAATACCGGAGCCAATAATTATTGGAGCAATTATGAATTGCATAATATCTAATAGCTCTTGCTCTAAAAAATTAGAAATAGTAGTAGCCCCACCCTCTACCAAAATATAATTAAAATTTAGATTTATAATTTTTTGATGAACAGACTTTGTGAAGTTTTTTTTAGGTAACTTATAGATAGTTGTATTATTTAGTTTTTTATTAGAATCTTTTTGAGTAAAAACTATATTTTTATTACCATCTTTAAAAATATTTAATCTATTAGTAAGCTTTAAAGAAGGATCTATGATTATTCGTATAGGGCTACTCCCCTTCATATTTCTTGTAGTCAAAAGAGGGTTGTCTTTAATTACAGTATTTACTCCAACCAATAATCCATCACATATACATCTCAGAGCATGCAGGTACAGAATACTTTTTGGAGAATTTATATAATGTGAATTGCCATTAAAAAGAGCAATTTTTCCATCTAAACTCTGACCTAATTGGGCAATAAAAAATTTTTTATATTTCATCAATAGAGGTATGACTATTAAAGCTATTTCTTTTAGTGATTTATCGATCTCACAATTAAAAATTACGTCTTTATTTATGATAATATCGTCTGTATAAGATGACTTGCTTATTTCAAAATTATTATTTTTTTGACTTATTTTTAGATTTCTAGTTTTTTTTTGTTTTTTTAAAAAATCAAATAAAAGATGAATATTATTTTTAGTAATCATATAATCTGTATTTGAAACAAAGAGTATACATATTTCAATGACATTAAAATCAAATTATGGAACTTTTATAGATAGAGCCATTAACGAATTTCGTACTGGAAGACCAGTAGTCATAGAAGAAAATAAAAATTTTTGGTTATTCTTTAATATAGAACACTCCTCCGACAAAATTCTTAGTCCTTTTAATAAATATTTAGAGAGTGAAAGATATTTATTATTTACAAAACAAAAGGCTAAATCAATTTTTAAAGACAAAATTTCATCAAATATTTTCATAAGGATTAATAAAAATATCTCTACTACTTCAATTAAAAATTTATTTATAAAACCATTATCAAAACAGAATTTATTAAAGTTTCAAAAATCTCATCCTCATAAAGGTGCTAAATTTCATGATGAATGCTTAAATATTGCTAAAAATGCTAAAGTAATCCCTACATTAATATTTAAAAAATTTAATAAAAAGTATTATAAAAATATAGATGATCTTATTTTAAAGTTAGGTTTATTAAAATTTAATTATTTAGATCTTAAAGAACAAAATAAACATATCACAGATAGTATTAAACTTGTATCCAGTGCTAGTGTACCCCTGCCTAATGTAGAGACTACAACATTTAAAATATTTAAATCCTATATAGGAGCTAGAAAACATGTTGCTATAATCATTAAACCAAAATTTTTGAAAGATCCTATTAATTTAAGAATTCATTCAGCATGTTTTACAGGAGATATATTTCATTCTGAAAAATGTGACTGTGGAGAGCAATTAAATACCTCTGTTGAATATATGATTAATAATAAGGGAGGTGTAATTCTCTATCTAGATCAAGAAGGTAGAGGCATAGGTTTGGCGAATAAAATGAGAGCTTATACGCTTCAATCAAAGGGCTTAGATACAGTTGATGCAGATCATAATATAGGCTTCTTAGAGGATGAGAGAGATTTTGCAGTTGCTGTTAAAATATTAAAATTATTAAAAATTAGTAAGGTTAATATTATAACTAATAATTTTAAGAAAATGTCAGAATTAGAAAAAGAAGGTATCAAAGTTAAAAAACAAATTAATACAAAACCTACAATTACAAAATTTAATAAAAATTATTTTAAAACCCGTATTAAAAAAACTGGTTATGGTTTAAAATAATAAATATATTCATTTAAATTGAAAGAAATTCATCTTATAAGACACGCTGAATCTGAAGCAAACGCTGCAATAGATGTTGACAACCCTACGAACTACTTTGATGCTAAAATTACAGAAAAAGGAAAATTACAAGCACAAAAAAAATATGAGGAATATAAAAGTCTTAATTTTGATGCATACTTCTGCTCACCATTGACAAGAGCATTGGAGACTTTCTCTATTATTTTTCCAAATAAAAAACCCATAATTACAGACAGTATTAGAGAACATTTATATCATTCCTGTGATGTTGGTAGGCAACCAAAATTATTGAAAAAGGAATTTCCTAACTTTGATTTTGATAATTTGAATGATTATTGGTGGAACAATAATGTCATCATTGATGAAAAAGAAATAAAAAAGGAAACCTATGATGATATAAAAAAAAGACTATTGGATTTTATAGATATAATAAATAAACATGATCATAAAAAAATAGCATTGGTTAGTCATGGAACATTTCTAACTCAAATTACTGGTGATATGTTAGAAAATTGTGGAAGCTTTATCTGGAAAATTTAATAAGCTCAACTTTTTAATATTAATAAATATAAACTTACAATAATTAAACATAATGAAATAAAAAAACAAATTCGAAAAGTTAGGTTAATAATATTAAAATGTTTTTTTTTCTTAGATCTTTTTTTTGCTATATATAAAACAGCTGTTAAAATTGTTAAAAACCAAAAAGAATTAACTACTAATTCAGCGTCCATTTAACAAGTTTATCATTTCAATCCATAAAAAAAATAAATTTAAATTAATGAGGTGTACATAAATTATGATGAAGAGTAGATATTTTTAATACACAATCTTCTAATTTTAACATATTAGTAAACTCATCTTCTTCCACTAGTTGTCCGCTTATTAGGTCATTATAAAGCAACTCTAATTCATCATCCTGATCGCCCATTAAAATAATTAAATCCTGGCATAATCTTTCACTACCAACTATTTGAATGGAATAAGCCTTAATTGAAATTAATGTTAAAAAAATATAAAAAATAAAAGTTTTCATAATATTCTTTTATATGAACTTTTGGGGATATAAAGATAAAATCTTCCTGAAAACAGTTAAAAGTTTTTTATAATTTGGAATAATTTGATATTCATGTGAAAATGATTGAGAATTATTTAAGGTATTCCACTGAATTATATCTAAATCATTTCTACTAAATAAATTAAAAACTTTGCTATCACCCATTTGAAGAACAGGATTACAGGTATACTTCGACATAGCTATTTCATAAGATTTTTTTATACTTAAAATATAATCTAAAAATAATTCATAATTTGAATAAACTTTATTTTTTAAAATTGAAGTAACTTCTGTAAAAATTATCCCTTGTTTAAGATTATTTATTTTATTTTTGGGAACAATACTTATAATATTTTTATAACCTTCTTTTCTTGCAACCGAACATGTAAAAGTGCCGCCAGTTAAATAAAAATCGATTTTTTTTTTATTTAATAATTTATTAAGCAAAAAATAATTATCAGAAATCAAAGTCGCTTTATCAAACCATAGTTGACAATTTTTTTTAAATTTTAATAATTTTTTTTTATCTAGTGTTTTAAAGGGATTAATTCCACAGGATAGAGATATTTGCATGATATTGAAATCTTCAAATAGAAGAATTCCGAATTTAGCATGTTTATTATTAATTAAGTTATAACCCTCTAATTCAGCTGTTCTAGGTTCAATAAAATTAGAGTTAATTACATAATTTAAATTACCAAAACGCTGCCCCACTCCTATTATTTTTTTTTTATTATGGGATTTGGTCCATTTCGATAAATATGAAAAGTTTTTTATGTAATTAGAATAAGATGGTGAGTATTTCTCATAATCTAATTCCTTTATTAGATTAAATTTCCAAAGGTAATCACGTATGAATGCATTATTAATATTTATGACATCACACTTTATTACTTTTTTTTTTATATCGTTAGCAACCATATAGTCAGATATAAAATTATTTGAATTTACCTTTAAAGGTAAATCATTTAAAAAATTTTTTTGGTTATAGCCTTCCCAACAATAGATATTCATAATTAATAATTTTTACTTAGCATCTTCATCAAATACTTCATCTATAGGGACTTGTAATCCGTTAACTATCTGGTTAGTTTTTGCTGCAAGACCCACAATGCTTAAAAATTCAGAATGCTCTTCTAAAGTCATGCCTAATTTTTTTGCAGATGCAGTATGTGAGTGAGTGCAATAACTACAATTATTTGTTATAGATACAGCCATATAAATCATTTCTTTAGTTTTTTTATCAATTTGTGTTTCCTTAACCATTAAGTTTTTAACATCATTCCAGACATTTTTTAAAAGCAAAGGATCAAAAGCAAGATACCTCCAAAAATTTCCAATATATTTTGTATTCCTGGAGTCTCTTATGTCTTGATAAACATCTTTAACTTGGGGATTATCTTCGTTGGAAGTCATTCTTACAGTGCTCATTTCATTACCTCACTTATATATTTGATTAATAATAATTTAATCATAGTATCCGTCTTAATTTGTTCAATTTTATTTACAAAAATTTAAATCTTTTATTCTTTGGATTTTTAATAGCTTTTGCATCTGGATTTGGTCAAACATTTTTTATTTCGTTATTTAGTCAAGATTTCAGGGATACTTTTGAACTTACTAATACTGAATTTGGTAGCTTGTATTCCATAGCTACAGTGCTAAGTGCTATAACTATTATTTGGGCTGGCAAACTAATTGATACGGTATCTTTAAGAAAATATACTTTGGCCATAATATTAGGCCTTTCAATAACTTGTTTAATGGCCAGTTTTGTCTTTAGTGTATTTTTTCTTTTTTTAGTTATTTATTTTTTAAGATTATTTGGTCAGGGTCTTATGGGTCATACTTCAAGAACTACTATGGCTAGGTATTTTAATACTAATAGAGGAAAGGCATTAGCTATCTCAGGCTTTGGTTTTTCAGTAGGTGAGATAATTTACCCTGCAGCTGTAGTTTTTTTACTCTTGACCATAGGCTGGAGGCTAACTTGGTTTAGCTCATCAATATTTATTTTGATTTTTTTTGGAATATTTTTTTATTTTATTTTCAAAATAAATAATTTTAAAAAAGAAAATGATAGAGATGAAAAGATTGATTTAGGAGAAATATCTTGGAGAAGAAGAGATGTTTTAAAAGATTTTAAATTCTATATGTATCTTCCTTTATCTTTATTGATGTCTTTTACTGTAACAGGATTTCTCTTTCATCAAGTATACATTGCTGAAATAAAATCATGGACATTGATAAACTTAGCTCAAGGTTTTATTTTTTATGCTATTAGTGGAATTATTGGGTCTATAATCTCTGGTATTTTAATTGATAAATTAACTGGAAGAAAATTAATACCTATCCATCTACTCCCAATGTTAGCAATATTTATAGTAATGTTATTTTCAGATCATGTTTACGTATTATACTTATATATGGCCGGTTTGGGTTTATCGAATGGATTTACAGAGAATATTTCAAATTCTTTGTGGGCTGAAATGTATGGAGTTAAAAATTTAGGATCTATCAAGGCTATGTTAACGTTTTTTGGTATAATGGCTTCAGCATCATCCCCTTTTCTTTATGGGATAATATTAGATCAGACTAGCTCAATAAATACCTTAGTTTACTTAAGTTTAATTCTAATTATTTTATTTTCATTGATGGGCTACTTTTCCAAAAAGCTTAAATAACGTATCCCTTTTTAAATGCTTCAATTGCAATCATTGCACAACCTTTAGCATCAGATAAAGCATCATGATGATTGAGAGGTATCCTTAAATTTTTACAAACTGTATTTAGTTTATTATTTTCAAAATCCCAAAAATTTCTTGCAATTTTAACTGTGTCTTTAAATTCTTGTTGAGGAATATCAATATTATAATAATAACAGCTAGAATGTAGAACAGATCGATCAAAAGGAGCATTGTGAGCAAAAAAATAATCTACTGTTAATAATTCATCTTTTATAGATCGCCAAACCTTGTCAAAGGTTTTTTCTTTTTTCAACATATCCCAAGTTAATCCATGTATATCTGTAAAATGAACTTCAGGCTTAGGTGGCTTGATTAAATAAGATTGTTTTTTAATAATTTTAGATTGATTAAATATTACATAGCCAATAGCACAAGCAGAGTTTCTTTCACTAGAAGATGTTTCAAAATCTATTGCAGCAAATAATGTCATTAAAATAATTGTTTAATTATTTCAGAGTATTTCTTTTGAACTTCGTGCCTTCTTACTTTCATAGTGGGTGTCATTAAATTATTATCAATTGTAAAAGGCTCATCAATGAAGCTAAATTTTTTTATTTTTTCAGGTTGTGTTAAATTTAAGTTAACCTCATTTATATAATTTTGAATATCTTCTTTAGTAAACTTGCTATCATTAGCTAGAATAATCAAGGCAGCTATATAGTTTTTTTGTTCTCCAAAGACACAAGCTTGTTCTATTTCTGGAGAGAGAGTTAACAAATTTTCTAATTTTGAGGGAGCTATGTTGTCTCCTCCCAAAGATACAATTATATCTTTTTTTCTATCTGTAATCTTTAAATAGCTATCTTTATCAAATTCTCCTATGTCGCCAGTATATAGCCATCCATCCTTTATTGTTTGCTCTGTGGCCTCTAAATTATTCCAATAACCCAACATTAAATTCTCGCCTTTGACAAGAATTTCACCATCTTCAGATAATTTTACCGTCACCCCAGGGAATATAGGTCCAACAGTATCAACTTTAATTTTATCAAGAGGATTACAGCTAACAACTGGTGAAGTCTCTGTTAATCCATAACCTTGAAGAGTTTTTAGTCCTAAAGCATTCAATGCCTCCCCGACTTTGCTATCTAAAGGGCCTCCTCCTGAAACAAAAGCCTCTAACCTACCTCCAAAATTATTTTTTACTTTTTTCCTAACTAACTTATCTAAAATCAAATTCATTACTTTTTCTTTAATAGATAATTTTTGAAAATATAATTTTTTAGTACCAAGCGAAATTGTTTCATTAAATAATTTTTGTTTAAATTGAGATTGATTTTTCAAATTAATCTGCATTTTAGCAAAAAGATTATTATAAAAACGTGGTACAGCAGTCATAATATGAGGTTTAGCTATTTTGATTGTGGGAAGCAATGTATCAATACTTCGGTTATAAAAAACCTTTGCTTCCATCATAATTTGAACAAACTGTACTACATGCTCATAAGAGTGGGATAAAGGTAGCCAAGTAAGAAAAGTTAAATCAGGGTCTTTTAGAGACTGCAATAATTCAAATGCTCCCTCACAATTACTTAAAATTCCCCCATGGCTTAAAATTACACCTTTAGGTAGCCCTTGGGTGCCTGAAGTATAAATAATACAAGCAGGATCGGATCTTTTAATGTTTAAGATTTTTTTTGGTTCTTTGAAATTATCTTCGATTTCTAAATCCCCTAAAAAAGAAAGATTATCAATCTCTGAATTTTCAAATAAATCAAAACAAATAATAAATTCAATTTCATATTGAATTTTTTTTGCTGCTATAATTATAGTATTAAGAAGTTCTTTATTAGAAACAATCAATCCTTTAGGTTTTGAGTCATTTAAAATATGTTCAAAGTCCCTAGAGGTATAGGTAATATAATTAGGAACTGCAATGAGATTACTAGACATAATTGCTATATCTGCAGCCATCCACTCAGGTCTATTTTCAGATACTAATAATATACGCTCAGAATTTGATAAACTCTTACTTTCTAAATAATTATGAATTTTCAATACTAAATCTTTGGTGTCAGACCATTTCCAACTTTTAATTTTATTTGTCAAAGGATCAATCTTTAATAAATGGGTTTTATCTAAATTTTGATTGGCTTTAGTAAAAAATAAAGATGGAAGATTTTGGGAATTATTCATTAAAACCTATTGATTGATAAAAAATATCCATATTGTTCATTAAATTTTCATCATAAGTAACCAAATGATTATTTTCATTAATAAAATAACTTTGTTTAGGATTATTTGCTAATTCATACATTTGTTTACCCATCCAAAAAGGAACTATATCATCTCCTCTAGCATGCATAATAAAAATGGGTGACTTAATATTCTTAATCTTTTCATTACTTAAAAATTTATCTTTTAACATTAAAGAGACCGGTAAATAAGGATAATGGAATTTTGCAGCATCTATCATAGACGTAAAAGGAGCTTCAAGAATAATACCCTTAAATTTTTCTTTTTGAGCTATTTCAAGAGTCACAGCAGTTCCTAATGACTCCCCATAGATAATTATATCCTTTTTAGAGATATTTTTGTTTTCCAACCATTTAATAGCACTATTAGCATCATCATATAATCCCAATTCACTAGCATTACCCTTATTGCCACTAAATGATCGCCATGAAATTAAAAGGATATTTTGTTTATATTTTGATAAGTGATTAATTTTGTAAAATCTATTTTCAATGGGTCCTGCATTTCCATGAAACATAACTAAAGTATTTTTGGTATCTGATGGATGTTGATAATAAATTGAGCGTAGATTTATTCCCTCACTATTTTGTATAAATATTTTTTTTATGTCTATAGTTAGTAGTTCATCGTCATAGTTATCAATATTGGGAAGATATAGTAGAGATCTTTGTTTAACGTATACATATATAACTACAAGTAGATAAACTAATAAAACAATAGATAGAAATTTAATTACTAAAGATAAATTCATTTAATTTTATATATATATTTATCAAATGCTCCTTTAGATGATTTTTGAAATTTTTTATGATTGCCAGGAAATTTAAGATTGGATTTTTTATCTTTGTAGTAAATATGACCTTTGACAGGAACTCTTGTATTCAACGAACCAGTAGATACTGCTATTTCAGAATTTGAATGTTGAGATTGAAAAAATAATGAGCTACCACAATTAGAGCAAAAACCTCTTTTAAAATTTTTACTTGAGTAAAACCATTTTAAATTTTTTTTTGTTGAAAAATTAAAATTTTCCTTTTGTACTTTTGTATAATTACTAAACTCTGCGTTTGATTTTTGACACATAGTGCAGTGACATAATATGGAATACCTGCATTCATTATAAATTTCAAAGGATATACTCTTGCACAAGCATGATCCTTTGATTTTCTTCATTTATTTAATAGTTTATGTTTTATTAAAGATATTCCATTTTTCTCTTTAAAAGAATATGACTCCTCAAAAGAAGATAACTGCCAGCCTGAAAGACGGTTCTTAATTTTTTTTATATTATCGATTTTCCATTCGTTTGATGTATTTTCATCTTTCCAAAGGGCTTTTTCATCATTAGTTCTTCCACATCCATAACAATAGCCACTACTAGGATCTGTTTTACAGATTGAGATACATGGTGATATAATTTTTGTCATAGTTTTAGATTATATAAAAAAAACCTATTTGATTAGAAATAATTTATAAAATGCTAATTGAAATATTAAAAAATTATTGTAGGTTATCCACACGTTCCGCAGTAGCTCAGCGGTAGAGCATTCGACTGTTAATCGACAGGTCGTAGGTTCGAATCCTACCTGCGGAGCCAGTTTTTTTATTTATTTATAAAGATTGTCATTCTCTTAAACGAATACGCTGGTAGCGGTATTACCTTTAGGGAATACCTCTAAAATGAGTTTAGTATATTACAAATAATGTTTTCAAAACAATTTTTATCAACTCTGTGTCTTGTAATAGCATCTGTAATTTGGGGAACTGCATTTGTTGCTCAAACTACTGGAATGGAATTCATTGGTCCCTTAACATTTACAAATATGCGTTTTTTAATTGGTGGTGTAATAGTTTTACCTTTTGCCTTAAGAGAGCTTTACAAAATTAAAAGTTTAAAAAATAAAAAAAAATTTACTTATATAGTTCTTCTTACAGGATTGAGTTTATTGTTAGGGACTTATCTACAACAGTATGCATTACAATATACAAAAGTAGGTAATGCTGCTTTTTTAACTATTCTATATGTTCCATTCGTGCCAATAATATCAAGATTTTTTCTTAAGAAAAAAATTCATTGGAGTATTTGGTTATCAGTATCTATTTGTTTAGTAGGCTCTTATTACTTAACTCTTGAGAATAGTTTTGAAGCACAATTTGCTGATATTCTTGTAGTTGCATGTGCATTATTTTTTGCATTACATTGTATTTTAATTGATGAATATTTTGAAATCATTGATGCTCCTTTTACTCTAGCCTCCTCTCAATTCCTATTATGTTTTATTTATAGTTTGCCATTCATGTTTATTTTTGAAAACCCTACCATTGAAGGTATATCAAAAGAAATTTTTGAGCTTTTGTATGTTGGTGTTATGTCCAGTGGAATTGCTTACACTCTTCAAGTTTTTGGTCAAAGATATGTTAAACCTTCTACTGCAGCGATTACATTTTCTCTTGAGGGTGTATTTGGATCTTTAGCAGCATGGGTTATACTTTCTCAATTTTTGACAAATATTCAAATCTTTGGCTGTTTTTTAATATTAATTGGAGTTCTTGTTGCGCAACTTTTGCCATTAATTAACAAAGAAGCTGCATTAAATAGATTTTATAGCGATTAAATAATCCTACTTTTTTTCTAACAAATACAATAAAATTATTCATTATGAGTGAGGATAGTAAATTTTTTTTAAAAGACAGTGATGTGCCGAAACAATGGTACAATCTGGTAGCGGATTTAAAGGAACCAATGAGTCCCCCTTTAAATCCAGGAACAAAACAACCTATAGGTCCCGATGATTTAGCTCCATTATTTCCAATGGATTTAATAATGCAGGAAGTATCTCAAGAAAGATATATTGATATACCAAAACCAGTATTAGAAGCTTATAGCCGATGGAGGTGCACTCCTCTTGTAAGAGCCCGCGCTCTAGAGAAAGAACTAGATACGCCAGCAAGGATCTATTACAAGTACGAAGGTGCCAGTCCATCTGGCAGTCATAAACCCAATACTGCTCTAGCTCAGGCTTTTTATAATAAAGAAGCAGGTATAAAAAAAATTGCTACAGAAACTGGGGCTGGTCAATGGGGTACTGCTTTAGCATATGCAGGAGCTAGGTTTGGTATAGAGATAAAAGTTTTTATGGTCAAGGTTAGCTTTGATCAAAAACCCTATAGAAAAGCTATTATTGAGAGTTATGGTGGGAGCGTTGTAGCTAGTCCATCTGATTTAACTAATTCAGGAAGAGCTATTTTAGAAAAAGATCCACATAATTCAGGTTCTTTGGGAATAGCTATTTCAGAAGCCGCGGAAGTTGCTGCTACCAATGAAGATACTAATTATGCATTAGGAAGTGTTTTGAATCATGTTCTAATGCATCAATCAATTATTGGTCAAGAAGCTCTTTTACAAATGGAACTTGCTGACGATTACCCTGATATTGTGGTGGGATGCACTGGTGGTGGAAGTAATTTTTCAGGACTTTGTAATCCTTTTCTTGGAAAGAAGTTTAGAGGAGAACAGGAAGTTCGAGCAATTGCTGTTGAACCTTCCTCGTGTCCTTCTTTGACAAAGGGGAAATTTTCATATGATTTTGGTGATACTTTAAAATCAACACCTTTAATGAAAATGCATACTTTAGGTTCTGACTTTATGCCCTCACCTACTCATGTAGGTGGATTAAGATATCATGGTATGGCTCCTATGCTTAGTCACTTAGTTCACCACGGGCATGTTGAACCTCGTGCCTATAACCAAAAGGAATGTTTAGAGGCCGGTATTCAATTTGCAAGAACTGAAGGTATCATGCCTGCCCCTGAGGCTACACACGCCATTAAAGGAGCAGTTGATGAGGCATTGAAGTGCAAAGTAGAAGGTAATTCTAAATCAATATTATTTAATCTTTGCGGTCATGGTCACTTTGATATGCAAGCATATATGGATTATTTCTCTGGGAAACTGGCAGAAGACTCTTTTGATACTAAAGCTTTTGAAGAGTCGATGGCTTCAATTCCTGCTGTTAACTAGTTTACAGATGGTAGTTCATTGAAACTTGATGTGTAAGCGGGGCTAAGATTTTTCCGTCTAGTAATATAGAATCTTTCATAATTCTCTTTTGCTATACAGATAGTCCCGCTACCATATCTTTGATTTAATCGATCAAATACCTTATTAACTCTTACTTTTTTTAAAATATCCTTTTCAGATTTATTAAAAAATAAATCTTTATTATAAATACCTTCTTCACTCAAATCTGATAGTAGTACACCAGCTTTTTTATATTTGATCCCTGGTTGGTATATTTTTTGCAGTGCATTGATTGCCACTTTAATAACCTCAAATAAATCGTTAGTAGGTGATATAAAGTCATAAGTTTTAAATCCACTATAAGAGTTGTGTTTCTTATTGAACTTATTGGTCCGTATAAAAACTGTAATTTTTTTTGCCTGTAATTTATCTGATCTAATTTTTTCTGAAGCTCTTGTTGCGTAGGATATTATTCTTTTTTCTAAATCCTTAAAATCACAAACATAGTTTTCGAATGATCTTGAAACTCTGCATTGCTTTTTTGCTTGTTCCTTTTTAATAATTGGGAAACATGTCTCCCCATGTAATTCTCTATATGTTCTCTCCCCTACTACACCGAGATGTTGCCTTATCCATCTTGGATCTGACTTATAAAGATCATAGGCAGATTTTATTCCTTGTGATTGAAGAAAGATATTTATTCTTTGCCCTATTCCCCAAATATCTCCTACATCTAAAACTTTTAGGGCTATCTCAATCTGTTTCTGATTTAATAACTCAACTACCTGAGATCCTGTTTCATCTTTTTTTGCTAAATAATTAGCTACCTTTGATAAGGTTTTATTTCTTGCTATGCCTATACTCACTGGCACCCCTAACCACTTTTTTATTACTTTTTGAATATCCTCCGCTCTTGTGTAAAAAGTTCTTTGGGAGAATTTATTAAGAATTAAAAAAGCCTCATCAACTGAATATATCTCTAGTTGATCACAATAATTTTTTAACACACCCATAACCCTGGATGAAATATTGCCATATAAGCTATAATTAGAAGAAAATACCTGAACTGGATGATTTTTGATTATTTGTTTAATTTGAAAAAACGGAACTCCCATTTTAATCCCTATCTTTTTTGCTAAGGAGCTCCTAGCTATTACGCAGCCATCATTGTTAGAAAGAACTACTACTGGTTGATTTCGTAGATATGGTTTGAAGATAGTCTCACAGGAGGCATAAAAAGAATTACAATCCACCAAGGCAACTACTTTCATCTATTTTATAAACTGATGAATGACGCTAGTCACAACACCCCATATCTCTAAATCTGAAATCTCAGGTATTAAAATATCATTATATGAGGGATTTTCAGATTTAAGTACTACGGATCCTTTTGCTTTAATCAAAAGCCGTTTTACGGTGAGATTGCCTTCAAATATGGCGATTACGATGTCTCTATTTCTGGCGTCTAAACTTCGGTCAACTAATAAAATATCATTATGGTTAATGCCAACTTCAATCATAGAGTCCCCACTAGCTTTCATCAGAAAAGTAGATAAATGATTTTTGATAAGTAACTCAGATAGGCTAAGGTTATTTTCTATATAATCATCAGCAGG
>ERZ802830.2277-NODE-2277-length-17585-cov-14.7587_pt1 | contig 17585 bp, 22 predicted proteins | sample MGYA00345654_ERZ802830 | MGnify/ENA primary metagenome ERZ802830 (study PRJEB30503, sample SAMEA104212375) | marine metagenome | biome: Westerlies Biome; feature: [SRF] surface water layer (ENVO:00010504) within the epipelagic zone...; material: water...
GCAAAATCTGGGAAATAATCATTTTTACTGGCATTTTCGACATGTCTTTGAACACTCTCCATAGATGCAAATTGTTCATTTATTGTAAATAATGTGTTTCCAGTTTCGCCCTTACTAGGATCGGTAGGGTCTTTAAACTCTGGTGCTTTAGTAAAGTAAGCATTTAATAAATGATCTGTTCCATCAGAATAAAATTCAGTCATCCATTTTCCATGGGTGCTAAAAATATTTTCAACTTCAGCAGCTTTATCATTTGGTACAGCATAGGAAAGATTTATACATACACGATCAGTCATTTTTTCTCCTTTTAAATTAAAAACAATAATAATTATACATTTTGAAAATTGAAAATAGATCAAATGGCGGAAGGACTGGGATTCGAACCCAGGAAAGAGTTGCCCCTTTGCCGGTTTTCAAGACCGGTGCTTTCAACCGCTCAGCCATCCTTCCAAAGCGATTTGTATTTAATAAAGAATATTAGAAAAAAAACAACCGGTATTTAGCTATTTTGGGTACCATCAATTCGTCTTGTGCTAAAGATAACTCCAAGCATAAAAACAATAATTGATGATGGAAATAGGAAATAACCAATAGTATAGGAGTCTGGATAATACTGCATACCAGTGTATAAAACGATACCATTCATGAGACAAAGAATTAAAAATACAACATTTGTACCAATTCTACTTAGTATCATACCTAAGGGCTTCAAAACAACAATAGCGGCTGCACATACAAAGATTATGGCTGGAATAATATTCATGAGTAATCCCATCGACTCGGAGTAGGTGTAGTCTTCTAATGAGTCCCAAGGCAGTAGCATTGAAGCTAGCATCATTAAAATAGAGACATAAACAAATCTCTTACCTATACTTGTTAAAATCATTGGATAGTTATAACAAATGACAAAATTTTTAATAGTTTAATGATATGATAAATTTTAAGAAATAACTATTAGATGAATGGATGTATAATAGATTTATATCTAGGAATCAGAATATGTTAAAAATTTATCTTTATATTTGCCTTAGCTTTTTTTTTACTCTCAATATTAGTGCTCACGATGCTAAAAACTGTGATGTCCTTGAAAATTATAATTTTTCTGGTTTTGAAGACTGGAAATCTGAAGTAGTCCAAAGATCTGATGAATTTGGGCTAGATCGGGGTTTTGTGTCTGAATTAATTGCTCCCTATGAGGTAAATAAAAGGGTGATTGAAAATGATAAGTGCCAACCTGAATTTACTTTAACATTCTCAGAATATATTGAAAAACGAATTTCCGATTTAAGAATTAAAAATGGACTTAATAATAAAACTAAATACAATGGCTTATTAAATAAAATTGATAACTATTATAATGTTCAATCAAGATTTATATTATCAATCTGGGGCTTAGAGACAGCATACGGGAAAATTACAGGTAATTATCCTGTGTTAGAGAGTCTTTTGACTATGTCTTATGATGAGAGAAGAAGACGATATTTTACAAAAGAACTCTATAATGCTCTGAAAATATTAGAACAAGGTCACATTAATCTTACTGACTTCAAGGGCTCTTGGGCAGGGGCAATGGGCCAAAATCAATTTATGCCTTCAAGTTTCTTAAATTATGCGCAAGATTTTAATAATGATGGTAAAAAGAACATTTGGACTGACACTGAAGACTCTTTAGCCTCCATTGCAAGATATCTTCAAGGTGTAGGATCAAATAAATGGGACCCTAATTATACTTGGGGTAGGGAAGTTATACCCCCAGATAATATTAAATCACTAGAACCTGAATTATTTATCAAGAGAGAAAAAGGCTGTTTAGCTGTTAAAAAACTCTCTAAAAAACTACCTTTGAGAGATTATAAACAGATGAATTTTAAAAAAATGGACGGTAGTTCACTAGATAGCTTAGATATAAGCAGTTATTTACTAAGAATGGGAAGAGAAGAGGGAGATTTCAGGTATTTTATCGTCTATAATAATTATCTTAATATTCTCTCATATAATTGTTCTAATTATTATGGTCTTTCAGTTGGATTATTAAGTGATAAATTTAAATAATTTTATTAAAATACTGTTTTTACTAATTTTATCCTCTTGTACAATAACCTCTATTGAAAAAGTTGAGGATAAAAAAATAGCTAAGGAAGTGCCATCTCAGGAGTACTTTAAAAAAGCTGACGTAAATATATCTCCTTTAGTCGAATATGATATAGATTTTACAGTTTTAGAAAAATTTGTTTTTGATGAGAGGATTAATGGAAATAATATTCATCATTCGAAGTTACCGATACCAAGTGTTATTAAGCTCTCTGATCCTAAAAACTTAAATAATAGCATCATTGTTAGAAATATTAAGTTAGAAACAGAAAATAGACTCTCTCTGAGCAAAGATATCATTGATCAATTATCACTAAATACAAATGTCTATTTAGAATTCTTAAAAGATGAATCAATAATACTAAGGAATGTTGTTGATTCTAAAGAGGAAAGTAAAATAAAAATGGATGATACAGAGATCTCATTTGAAAATCTTGACGAAGATCAAACTGAAATTAGTGAAAAACTTGATTATGAGAAAATTAAATCTCTAGAAATCAAAAACTCAGAGAAAATAAATACTATTTTAGTTAATATTTATGAGAACATAAAAACGGCTAAGCTGAAAACAAATAAAATTAAGAATTTAGGACTCCTTTATGAAGAAAATGATGAGGGTGTTATGGTTTTTGCTGGCCCATTTCCTAACAATGATATAGATCTTAAGTTGGATTTCTTGATTAAAAATGGATACATAAATGCTAAAAAAACCCGCTAATTTATTACTATTAATTGTATTTCTTCTATTAACAAGACAATCATTCGCTATTGAAAGCATTGCAAAAACTGCACTGGTTATTGATTTATCGACCAATGAAATCCTTCTAGAAAAAAATTCTACAGAAAAGACTTACCCATCAAGCATGACTAAAATGATGACTGCTCTTGTGGCATTTGAAAAAATTAAAGATGGTAGTTTATCATTAGATCAAGAGTTCCTAATTAGTAAAAAAGCATGGAAAATGGGTGGCTCAAAGATGTTTATAGAGGTTGACAAACGTGTGAGTGTTTATGATCTTCTTCTCGGTGTTGTAGTTCAGAGTGGAAATGATGCATCTATTGCTATTGCTGAGGGCATATCAGGTTCTGAAGAGATATTTGCAATAGAAATGAATAATTTAGGTAAAAAAATTGGTTTAACTGGAAGCAATTTTACAAATAGCAGTGGATGGCCTGATGATAATCATTACACGACTGCAGAAGATTTAGCTAAAGTAGCCCAATATACTATTGAAAATCACTATGAATTGTATCAGATGTATAAAATCAGTGATTTTACTTATAACGGTATTAAGCAGGACAATAGAAACCCACTTCTCTATACATTTGAGGGTGCTGATGGCTTTAAAACTGGTTACACAGAGGCTGCAGGATATGGCCTAGTAGGATCTGCGGAAAGAGGGGATAGGCGCCTTATTGTAGTTCTAAATGGGCTAGAGTCCTCTAAATCAAGAGCTCAAGAGTCTTTGAGGTTAATGGATTGGGGTTTTAATAATTTTCAGTTGGTAGATTTTTATAAAAAAAATGAGGTTATTCAAGAGGTTGATACTTGGTTAGGTAAAGAGGATAAAGTAGACCTTGTTGCGTTAGAAGACATTAGTGTAAGCATACCAAAAGCCCAATTATCTTCGGCTAAAGTTACTGTACTCGTAGAAGAGCCAATCGCAACACCAATTAAAATTGGAGACCAAATTGCTAAGCTACAAATATCTTTTGCAGATAAACAAGTAGATTTTCCTTTATATTCTGGTGAAGACATTGATCAAAAGAATTTCTTTTCAAGAATATTTTCAGCTATTTATTATATCATTCTTGGATCTAACTAAATAATATCTAAATAAATGAAAGTGATTAGTTTTGAAGGTTTTGAGTATTCAGGTAAGTCTACCCAAATTAAACTATTAAAAAAATATTTTATAAAAAATAAAATTAAGTCTACGTTTACTAGAGAACCAGGGGGTAATAAAGATTTAGAAAAAATTAGAAATATAATTATTAAATCTAATTTTGATAATTTGAGTTTAATAATGTTTTTCTTTGCTTCTAGATTTTCACTTCTATCTTCACTTAAAAATAATGATTTAACTGTATTTGATAGGTTTTTTGACTCAACATATGCCTATCAAAAATATAATTTAAAAGAAAAAAAACTAATAATTAGTTTAATCAATTTAATTGATCAAAAATTTATCCCAAATATTACTTTTTATCTAAAATTAGATAAAAAAAATTTAATGGAAAGAAAAAATAAAAGAGTTTATTCGAATAAATTTGATAAGAAGTATTTTGGACAATTTTCAAGAATTCAAAAAAATTATAATGAAATATCAAAAATGAAAATAGGAAAACGAAAGTTTGTTACAATTGATGCTTCGTTATCAGCTAATGAAATACACGAAAAAATTATAGTACATCTAAAGAAATGCAAATTAATAAGATAATTAATACTATAAAATCTGAGAGTAGTGGGTTCTATTTATTAGAAGTTACAAATGCTGATACTATTTCAACTATTGAAGATGAAATTTTAAATTGCTTTTATGAGAAGCAATATGAAATAGATACAAGTTTTATTAACTTGCAGCCTGAAGAAAATACTAAATTTATAACAATTGACCAAATCAGAAAAATGAAAAAAGAATTTCTTCACACTAATGTTTTAAATTTAAATCGAGTTATATTTGTGAAAGAAGTGAATAATTTAAATATAAATGCTTTAAACGGCCTTTTAAAAATAATAGAGGAAATACCTTCAAAAACTTATTTTATATTTTGTTCCTCTAACTTAATTAGTCTGCCTGAAACTATTATTTCTAGGGCTAGGGTTATTAGAGATAATAACACTCCAATGAATTTCGACGACTTAAATACTATGATGAAAGATATAATAAATCAAAATCAAAATATATCAGAAGATTTGATTCATTCTCTTGTAAGTCCATTTATCAATTTAAAAAAAACAGATTTTTTTGATAAAATTAAACTTTTTAGTAAAGATCAAATAAATATATGTTCATCAATATTCTTAAAAATACTTAATTATCATTTAAAAAAGAATTTAACTAATAAAAAGCTCTATAAGTATCTTTTTAAACTTCATTCTGATTACTTAATTGATGTCGACGAAAGTATAAAATTTAATACATTAACAAATGATTTAATATCAATATATTTTACAAGATTAAATTCTAACCTCATAAAATATGTCAAATAAATATTTTACAACTCCAATTTATTATGTGAATGACAAACCTCATATAGGACATGCATATACTTCCATCGCTGTTGATATTTTAAAAAGATTTTACAAATGTAGAGGATTAAATTCTTATTTTTTAACAGGTACTGACGAACATGGACAGAAAGTAGAAAAAGCAGCATTAGATAAAAATATAGATCCTCAAAAATTTACTGATACCGTATCTGAGAATTTTCGAGATTTGAGTAGTTTATTAAATCTATCTAATGATGATTTCATAAGAACAACCGAGGAAAGACATAAAAAATCTGTACAAAATTTATGGAAAGTTCTTCTAGAGAAAAATGAAATTTATTTATCTAAGTATAGTGGTTGGTACTCTGTCAGAGATGAAGCTTTTGTTGCAGATAACGAAATAATAGAAAAAGATGGAAAAAAATATAATGGTTTTGGATCTGAACTATCCTGGGTAGAAGAAGAGTCTTATTTTTTTAGACTTTCTAAATGGCAGAATAAGCTTTTAGATTTTTATAAAAACAACCCTGATTTCATTGTTCCTAAATCTAGATCAAACGAAGTGATAAAGTTTGTTGAGTCAGGTTTAAAAGATCTTTCTGTATCAAGGACTACATTTAAATGGGGAATAGATGTACCAACCGATGAAAAACATATTGTTTATGTTTGGCTAGATGCACTAACCAATTACATATCTGCATTAGAATATCCTAATACAGACTCTGAGTTATATCAAAAATATTGGCCTGGGATACACGTAGTAGGGAAGGATATAATTAGATTTCACGCCATTTTCTGGCCAGCTTTTTTGATGGCTGCTGATCTTGATCCACCAAAACAGATTGTAGCACATGGTTGGTGGACAAATGAGGGTCAAAAGATTAGTAAAAGCCTTGGGAATGTCATAGATCCCAAAGAATTAATTGATATTTATGGCCTAGACTCAGTTAGATATTTTTTATTCAGAGAGGTCCCGTTTGGCAATGATGGAGATTTTTCAAAAGTTGCTATTAAAAATAGAATAAACGGTGAATTAGCAAATAATTATGGCAATCTAATTCAAAGAATACTTAGTTTTATTTATAAAAATTTAGATCAAAATATTGATTTAACTATAGATAATTTTGATTTTGATATCTTAAAAAAAATCAATGAATCTGAAAAGAGGTTATTTGAATTTATGGAAAATTATAAATACGACGAATACCTAAAAACATTATTTTTATTTATGAATGATTTAAACAATTATGTTGATAAATCTGCTCCATGGGTATTAAAGAAAACAGATCCTGAGGAGATGAAAAGGGTTTTAGCTAATATTTGTTTATGCATTATAAGAGTTAGTCAGTTTTTAGTGCCTTTTATGCCATCAAAAACATCTGAAGTTTTTAGTTTATTTGAAAATACAAACAATATTGATTTAAATACCTTTGATAACTTTAAGGAAATCATTAACCTAAAATTTCTTAAAATTCTAAAACCAGAGCCATTATTTATTAAAATTGAATAATTTAATTGATAGTCACGTTAATTTTGGTCATGAATTACTTAAAAATTCTGTCTCAGATATTTGTAAGGAAGCTCTTGAAAATAATATAGAAAGAATTTTAAGTATTAATTCCAATATCTTCGAGTTTCAAAAAGATATTAATTTGATCAAAGACTTCAATTTTGTTGATATTACTTTAGGACATCACCCAAATAATACTCTTAATACCAATGCAGAAGAAATAAAGAGGCTTTTAAATGAAAATATTAAAAAATTTGAAGATAGAATTGTCGGAATAGGGGAAACAGGTTTAGATTATCACTACAATATTCCAAAAAATAAGCAAATAGAGTGCTTTAAGGCCCATTTAGATGTAGCTAGTGCTCATAAACTACCATGTGTTATTCATATGAGAGATGCGGAAACAGATATGATTGAAATTTTAAGCGAATATTCTAAAAAATTGGGTAAAATTCTTATTCATTGCTTCACTGGAAGTGAGGAATTTGCAGAAAAATGTATTGATTTAGATTGTTTTTTTTCTTTGTCTGGCATTATTACATTCAAAAATGCAAGTAAGCTCCGAGAAACAATCAAAATACTCCCATTAGAAAGAATTATATTTGAAACTGACAGCCCATATCTCACACCTGATCCTTATAGAGGTAAAGTTAATAAACCTGGTTATCTTAAAATTATTATAGAAAAATATTGTGAAATAACCGGTAATGATTATTTAACAACTAGTAAAATTAGCACTAATAATTATAAAAAGCTTTTTAAAATAAATGTCTGAAAATATTGAATTAAATGTATTAGGTTGTGGCTCTAGCTTTGGTGTTCCTTTATCTCACAACATTTGGGGAAATTGCGATAAAACAAATATTAAAAATTATAGAACTAGACCATCAATACTTTTGAAAAAGGCAGGAAAATCAATATTAATTGATACAAGTCCTGATTTAAGAAGACAATTAATAGATAACAAAATAGATAATATAGACTCTGTTATTTATACTCACTCACATGCCGATCATATTCATGGGATCAATGATTTAAGGACAATCTCTCTTATAAATAGAAAGAAAATACCTATTTATGCGGACAATATCACTTTAGATACTCTAAAAACCAGCTTTTCATATTTGTTTATAAAATCTTCATCACATGGTTATGAACCAATTTTGAATGCTAATATATTGGATCGAGAACATATTGAGATAGATGGCTTTAAAATTGAAGTAATTAAACAAAATCATGGTAACATTGACTCCTATGGTTTCATTTTTGATAATAAAATAGCCTATAACCTTGATATAAAATTTTTCTATGATGATAATTATTTAGATAAAATTAAAGGTATTAAATGCTGGTTTGTTGGTTGTTTAAGGTATGACGACCATCCATCTCACGCGAGCTACAAAGAGGTTATTGATTGGACTAAAAAAGTTAACGCAAATCAAACATTTTTAAGCCATATGACGGCTCATATAGATTATGAAACTGAGTTCAAGAAACTATCTAATAGTCGTGTTTACCCGGCTTATGATGGTCTTAAACTAACTATATAGGATGATTTAAGTATCTTAATCGTGATCGTGATTAGATATCTTTTCTTTTAAACTCATGCAAACTTCTTCTGAAGAAGCCATTAAAACAGTATCGCTGATCTCACATGGAGTGCTATAAGACATCTTATTCGAAGATTTATTTTCATCATCTGATAAATGAGCTGTGCTCATGTTTGCATAAGAGCTAGTTGTTATTAAAGAAAAAATAGTTACCAATATTATTCTTAATGTTTTCATGATTTCTTATATAGTTGATGTTTAAAAAATAGATTAAAGAAACTAGTTATTTTTTCATTCTATATTCTTATAATATATATTATGCAACAAATAAATATATAAATGTCAATAAAATCAGTAAAAGAACAGTTTGATAAGATAGCCCCTGACCTCAAAATTATAGAATTTGATGAACCTACAGCAACAGTTGAACAAGCTGCTAAAGCTCATAATGTAGAACCAGGTCAAATCGTTAAAACAATAGCTTTAGCCCTAGATAAACCTATTTTGCTAATGACTGCGGGAGATGTAAAAATTGATAATAAGAAGTATAAGGATTTTTTCAAAAAAAAGGCAAAAATGCTGTCAGCTGACGATACTTTAACTTGTACCACTCACCCTGTTGGTGGTGTTTGTCCATTTGGATTACCTGTAAAAATTGATATTTATGCAGATAAATCCTTAATTGCATATGATTTAGTAATACCAGCTGCAGGATCAAGAAATAGTTCTGTTAAAATTCAGAGAAAAAGGCTATTTGAGATGACAAAAGCCGTAATTGTTGATGTAACAAAAAAGTAAGTAAAAACAGTATACTATTTAGTATCGTTAAACTTAGATTTTACTATTTTTGGAGCAGTTGCAAATGTAGCTGCTGTCATAAATGTTCCAAAAATAAGCAAGAAATGTGCACTAGCTGTGATACCAAATATTAAAAAAGAACCAAAATACAGTGAGAATACAATACACCACATCCAAGCTAAAAGCTGCATAATCAGGTGTCTCAAAGCCACACTTGGTATCTTTCTTAGTGGATTCCACTCGGCATCCATAACGCTACTGTAAACTTGCATAAACATGTTTTTCATGGCCTTTTATACATGCGACAGATGTGACCAGATCACAAATTTTTAATAATAATTTTAATTAATTGAGATAAGTTTAATTAATGAAAAAGATAGAGTTTTGGTACTCAATTGGAAGTACATACACATACCTTTCTACCCAAAGATTGAACGATATAGCCAATCAAAAAAATATTGACTTTGAGTGGTGCCCTTTTAGCGTTCGCTCCAGAATGATTGAAATGGAGAATGTTCCTTTTATGGCAGAAAAAAAGAGGGATAAAATTGACTATATGTGGAGAGATGTTCAAAGAAGAGCTAATTTTTATGGATTTGATGCTAAAGTCCCAGCTCCCTACCCGCTGAAAGAATTCGATTTGGCCAATAAAGTTGCGATCTTAGGAAAAGATCAAGGGTGGATAAAAGAATATACGATACTAACTTACAAAAAGTGGTTTTTAGAGCATTTGGAGCCTGGATCAGAACCAAATCTTAGTTCTTCCCTAAAGGAAATTGGACTTGACTCAGAAAGTGTTATAAAAATGGCTCAAACAGATGAAATTGAGCAAAAATATCTACAAAATACAGAAATGGCTAAAAATAAAGGTATTTTTGGTAGTCCCACATTTATCGTTGAAAATGAGGTTTTTTGGGGCGATGATAGATGTGAAGATGCCATTAAATGGCTTTTAAAATAATGTCTATTTTCGATTTTTTTGCGTTTTAAGGTGTATTGAAATTTAATCAAGTATAATTCCTTAGGTAAATTTATGAATTTGACTGTTGATTTACTAAAATAAATATTGATAATACTTTAGCTCAAAATCCGAATATTTCCTAAATTTTGTGAATGTCGCAGTTTACATTCCCTTTTTTACCTAAAAATATGAGATTTTTAACCTTTTTAATAGTTTTTTTTAAAATCATAAATTGAATAACTATCTTGATAGTTTTATTGGTAAGCAATTATAACTATGGTTTAATTTAGCACACTAATTTGCTGATTAATTTGATAAATCGCGTATAAAATTAATTAAATCCCACAACATCAGATTAATTTATAATATTTATTCTGAATAAATTATTTAATCTGTATTTTTTTTAGTTTGGGTAAGATTATTTGTTTTTTTGTATCTTAAAAATAATTCAAATAAATTTATATTTATATAGTAGAAACAATATTATATTTATAAAAATTAAAGTATATTATACTAAATATTAAATATTTATTACATTAAATAATTTAATCATTAAGATATTCAATAAATAAGGAGTTACAGAGATGATAGGTAAGTTCATAATTGCTGCTTATATAAGTATATCAGGATCAGATAACGTACATATTTGGACAAATAAATTTGAAAATATAGACCAATGTACTCTTCATAAAACAAGGTTTTTTGATGATATTTTCACATTTATTGAAAATGAGTATTATCTAATGCCAAGAAAAATAGGATGTATTGAAGTAAATGGTCAAATTAATGATTATTTAAAAAAATTAGATGAAATTAATCAGGAAACTTTTGGGGCTTAATAAATTTAAATGTTACCAACTTTAGAGTATTTTTTTCTCTCGTTTGGATCTAAATATCTTTTTCTTAATCTTAAATTTTGAGGTGTTACTTCGAGCAACTCATCAGAATTGATATATGTCATCATCTCCTCAAGAGACATAATTTTAGGGGAAGTTAGATTAACTGCTTCATCTGAACCAGATGCTCTAACATTGGTTAATTGTTTACCTTTGAGGACATTTATCTCTAAATCATTATCCCTCGTGTGTTCGCCAACGACCATACCTTGATAAACAGGTGTTTGATGTTTAACGAACATTATACCTCTGTCTTGAAGTTTCCAAATAGCATAAGCAATAGCTTTACCGTCACCTGTTGAAATCAAAGCTCCTGCCCTTCTTTCTGTAATCTCCCCTTTGAATGGTTTATAAGAGTGAAATACTCTATTTAGAACTCCAGTGCCCCTAGTATCTGTAAGAAATTTACTTTGATAGCCTATTAGACCTCTTGATGGAGCTATAAACAATAATCTAGTTTTATCAGTCCCAGACTGCCTCATGTCTAACATTTCAGCTTTTCTTTGGTTCATATTATCAATAACGATACTAGAAAACTCTTCGTCTACATCTATCGTTACTTCTTCGTAGGGCTCGCACTTAGTTCCATCTAATTCTTTGTAAACAACTTTTGGTCTTGATAGAGTTAATTCAAAGCCTTCTCGTCTCATGGTTTCAATTAAAACACCTAATTGTAATTCACCTCTTCCACCAATTTCAAAAGAGTCTTTATTCTGGTTTTCTGAGAAAGTAATAGCAACATTCGTCTCTGCCTCTGCTATTAGCCTATTTCTTATTAAAGTTGATGTAACTTTTTTACCTTCAGTCCCTGCTAAAGGAGAGTCATTAACCATTATATTTATTGACATGGTTGGAGGATCTATTGGTGTAGATTTTATTGGTATTTCTATTTCTGTAGAGCAAATAGTGTCAGATACTGATGTTGTCGATAAACCAGCTATACAAACAATATCCCCAGTATTAACGGAGTCGACAGTTATTTTTTTAGTCCCTTCAAATTTTAAAAGTTTTGTTAGTCTTCCAGTTTCTACAATTTTACCTGAAAGATTAACTGCGTGAACATTATCATTAATTTTTGCAGATCCTTGTTCTACTCTTCCAATTAAACATCTTCCTAGATAGGGATCATAATCAAGAAGGGTTGAAAGCATCGCAAAAGGTTTTGAATTATCAACGTCTGGGGATGGAACATGATTAATAATTTTATCTAAAAGAGGTGTAAGGTTTGTTCTTTCTTCAGTTAGCTCATTTACACACCAACCACTCCTGCCAGAGGCATACAAGACTGGAAAATCTAATTGTTGGGTATTTGCATCGAGTGATACAAATAAATCAAAAACTTCATTTAGCACATCATCTGGCCTCGCATCAGATTTATCAATTTTATTTATTACAACTATAGGTTTGAGCCCTTGTTTCAAAGCTTTACCGAGTACAAATTTTGTTTGTGGCATAGGCCCTTCAGAAGAGTCAATCAATAAAATAACGCCATCTACCATGGATAAAACACGCTCTACTTCACCTCCAAAATCAGCATGACCAGGAGTATCAATTATATTAATTCGAATATCTTTATAAATTATAGAGGTAGGCTTTGCTAAAATAGTAATACCTCTCTCTTTTTCTAAATCATTAGAGTCCATAATTCTTTCTGAAACCTCTTGATTATCTCGGAAGATCCCACATTGTTTTAATAAATTATCTATGAGGGTAGTTTTGCCATGATCAACGTGGGCAATAATTGCAAGATTCTTGATATCATTCATTGAGATAGGTGTCTTATAGATTAAATTTACTTATTTAAAAGCTTATTTTTTGCTTCTGTTATTAAATTAGATAGATAATTATTTCCATCTTTATCAGGGTGGAACTTTTTCATTAAATCGTAATATGATTTTTTAATGTCCTCATCTGATGCACCTTTTTTAAGTCCTAAAACAGATAGAGCTTCCTCTTCTGTCATTTGAGACTTGTCTGAAGAGGATGAAGTTTGTTTATTCTGACTTATTATTACATTTAAAATATTAAATCCTCGTGGATCATTATTTTTAAGTTCCTCTAATAATTTAGTTACTTCATTTTGAGACAAAGAGGAAAAGGAACGACCTTTAAACTCTCCTTCCACAATATTGATGCTAGCTTGACGTGATTGAATCATTATTTGAATTTGAAGATATTTAGTGTTTATTTTGGGTTTGAATTTACTTCCAAAGGAAGATCGTGAAAATAAATTGAGAATACTTAATAGAGATGAAATTCTTCTAAAGAAAAGTAATGCGGGTGCTAAAGCAACAGGTAAAAAATTTAGCTTCCCTGAAAATATTAAGAAAAATCCTAAAATTATTATTAAGGTAATAATCAAATACTTTTTGTGTCGAGCGGATAATTGGTTTCCAAAAAAAACAAAAATACATAATGCTACAATTGATAATAAAATTAAGAGTTTAATCATCCTAAATTAATTTTTAATTGCTTTATTCTTTGCTCTCTTCCACAGCTATACTTGTAATATGTGTATTTAATTGGATTTTTTTTGTAATAATCTTGGTGATATTCCTCTGCTAAAAAAAAGTTTTTAAAAGGTAAAATTAAAGTTTCAACTTTTTGATCATGATTTGTTTCAATTTTAGAAATATAAAAATTTACTATATCAATAAATTCCTGGTCATTAGTAAAGATTGCACTTTTGTATGAATAGCCTCTGTCACAAAACTGACCATTGTTATCAAAAGGGTCTATATTTAAAAAAAAACTTTTGACTAATGTATCCAAGCTCACAATGTCTGAGTCATAGACGATTTCTGCAGCCTCTATATGGCCTGTATTACCTTCTACAACCTCACGGTAAGTAGGATTTTCAACATAGCCTCCAGAGTAGCCTGATTGAACACTAACAACCCCTTTTATTTCCTCATACACTTCCTCAACACACCAAAAACAACCGCCTGCAAGGTAAATAGTATTAAGTTTTGCAAAAGTAAATGAGGGGAGCAAAACTAGAATAAATAAATATCTAAAAATCATATTGCATTGATAAACAAATTACGAAACTTCAAAGTGTTTAGACCGGGCTTTCCGTTAGAAATGGTATATTTATCAACTTTAACTATAGGCATGATAAAATTTGTGGCACTTGTCATGAATGCTTCATCTGCATTAAGAAGTGAAGTAATTGAAAATTTCTTTTCCTCAAATTTAAATTTATTTTTTTTCAAAATAGAAATCAATTTGTGTCTTGTACAGCCTTTTAAAATTCTAAAGTTAAGTGGATGTGTAATACATTTGTTTTTCTTTATAATCCAAATACTAGAGGAGTTACCCTCAGTAATCATATTCTTGTTATCAAATAGTACTGCCTCATGAGATTTATTTTTCTTCGCATGATTTGCAGCTAAGACATTTCCCAGTAAAGATATGCTTTTAATATCAGATCTCTGCCATCTTACATCTGGATAAAGAGATGTTTTGACACCCTTTTGAGCCAGTTTATTTAAATATTCAAAATTTTTAATTATTGAATAAATAACAATGTTGGGTTTGAGGTTGTTTGAGTATTTGTGTTCCCTTGGGTTTTGATCTCCTCTTGTAATCTGTATATAAACTATTCCCATTTCTAGTTGATTAATTTTTTTGATTTTTTTAATAATACTTTCAATCTGATTTTTATTTAGATTAATTTTCATATCCATTTTTTTTAAGGAAACGAATAATCTATTTAAATGAAGTTTAAAATCTACAAATTCATTCTTAAAAACAGCAATAACTTCGTAAACACCATCTGAGAACTGATAACCCCTATCCGTAACACTGACAGTTGATTTACTGAGTGGTTTATATTTTCCATTAATATAACAGGTTGTCATAAGATTATCTTTTTGGTTATATTAGTATTATGAATCTTAAAAGACGAGATTTTATTAAAAAATTCTCTTGTGCCTGTTGCGCACCTTTATTCCTGCCTTCCTGCACTGAAGTTGCGATAACAAATCGTAAGCAACTCTCAATTATTTCTGATGAAAATATCAATCAACAAGCCCTTCAAGCTTATGAAAAAGTTAAGAAACAAGAAAATTTAATAGAGTCCGGACCTAATTATAGAGCAGTAAAGGAAGTTGGCCTCAGAGTTACAGAGTCCGTTGAGAAGTATTTTTTTAAGATGGGTCAGTCTGATTCCATTAAAAACTATAATTGGGAGTTCATTTTGATAGATAGCAAAGACACCCTAAATGCCTGGTGCATGCCAGGTGGTAAAATTGCCTTTTATACTGGTATCTTAGATATAACGGCTAATAATGATGGATTAGCATCTGTCATGGGACACGAAATAGCACACGCTGTTGCAAGACATAGCGTTGAAAGAGCCAGTCAAGCATTAGCTATTAATTTAGGCACCACAATTTTAGATATAGCCCTTGAGGGCGCACTATCTAGCACCTCTGCTGATGATTATCTTGTTAATTTAGGGTTATCTTTGCCATTTAACAGACTCCAGGAATCGGAAGCTGATTATTTAGGCTTAGCCTTTATGACTATGGCTAATTACGATAATCATGAGTCTTACAGGGTATGGCAAAGAATGGCTGAAGCTCAAAAAGGTAATACCCCTCCAGAATTTTTATCCACGCACCCCTCTCCTAAAAATCGTATTGAAAAACTTAAGAATTGGATACCCGAAGTCGACTTAAGATTTACCTAAAAGCGTTGTTTTGTCATACATCAAACAAATAGGAAATTTATTATATTCTAAATATGAATAAAGTTATTAAGTTAAAAAAACAAACAAAAACCAGTGAATCTGATAGCATTAAACAGCTAAACAGTAAGCTGAATAAGCTTGATAAAAAAATTGATAATCTATACGTGAGATTAGACGGACACATTAATAAAATTGATAAGGTTTACTCTAGATTAGAGGAGCATTTTTCTGGTATTGAAAAACTTTTATCCTTTTTTAAATTTAGAAAATAATTACTCCGATAACTCATAATTAATATTCTCAGAAGACTCAAATAAACTCTCATAATTATTTGAAAACCATCGCTTTATTTTTGATTTGTTAATAATGACAGGATTTCTTTTATGAATAAACTGAATACTCTCTGAAGAAGATTTTGTTAATATCGAAAAGTAATAAGTATTATCAATTAAACTAAAAACAGCTGCAAAAAAACCAACTTTTGACTCAGTATACAATTTATATTTTTGTTTTTGTACATCAGTATTCATCCACTCAAAATAATAATTAAAGGGTACTAGACAACGATTATTCACAATTAGTTTATTACTGAATAATTTTTCTTGAACAGTCTCTGAACGAATATTAAATAGTGTTTTTCCTTTTGGCAGCCAGTCAAATAATAATCCCCATTTAGATTGTTTAAATAAATATTTAGAATTATGTTGTAAAATAATTGGTGCTTCAGTAGCTGGAGAAATATTATCATTATTATAATCAAAAATTGGTTTAAAGTTATTTATAGTTTCTTGTTTGAAATAAGATTGGTTATCTTTGAGATTAAGCGAATATCTTCCGCACAAAGTTAAATTTTTCTAAAGTTCAAGTAATTAGATATATCAAAGTCTTTATATGAAGTTCTCAAACCTAAAAACTTAAAGTAATCATCTCTAATTTTAGTTCCAAGGGGTGTATCAGTATAGTTATCTAAAACACCACTGATATTTTTTTTGGCCTCAATAACAATATCTTTAGGCAGTTGTCTAAATTCCACACCCAATGATTTTAATTTTTCTATAGCGACAACCTCTTTGTACATAAAATCAGAGAGCATTTCTTGATTTTCGGACTGACAAGCAAACTCAATGATACTTTTAGCTTCATTATCAAAAGAGTTCCATTTGTCTAAATTCATTCCAAGAGATATAGATACTGTTGGTTTTTTAAAATCAGGGTAATAACAATAATTGGTTACTTTATAAAAACCAAAGGCTAGATCCATAACTGGATTAGACCAATCTGCAGCATCTATAGCGCCGCTAGACAGTGATTGAAGGATTTCTCCCCCAGCTATGTTTACTGGAGTGGATCCCATTGTTTTCAATAAATCACCACCCATACCAGGACTTCTTATTTTTAGTTTCGCCACATCTTCAACACTATTTAATTCATTTTTAAACCAACCAAATAATGTTGATCCTGTGTTACCAACTAAGAAATGTTTAACATTAAAATCTGAGCCAAGCTCATCCCAAAGCATTTGACCATTTCCTGAATAAATCCAAGAATTAAATTCTTCAGCCGTCATTCCAAAAGGAACAGCAGCAAAAAAAGGATAGGCTTTATTTTTCCCTCCCCAGTAAAATTCTGCTGAGTGATATAAATCTGCTGTTCCAGATGAAACAGCATCAAAAACTCCAAATGGAGGAACTAGTTTACCAGCAGAATAAACATTAACCTTAATTCTATTATTGGATAAACTTTCAATTCTTTGAGCTAATCTATTTGCACCTAGGCCAATACCTGGAAAATTCTCTGGCCAAGAGGTGACCATGTTTAATTCAGTAGTTGTGCTAGCATGCACATTAAAAGTAGAAAAAGTAGCTGCTC
>ERZ802830.2281-NODE-2281-length-17565-cov-5.64426_pt1 | contig 17565 bp, 19 predicted proteins | sample MGYA00345654_ERZ802830 | MGnify/ENA primary metagenome ERZ802830 (study PRJEB30503, sample SAMEA104212375) | marine metagenome | biome: Westerlies Biome; feature: [SRF] surface water layer (ENVO:00010504) within the epipelagic zone...; material: water...
GGCATCACCCTGCCGATCGTGAAGCACTCCTGGGTGGTGCGTGATCCTGCGGATCTTGGGGCGATCGTGGCCCAGGCCTTCCTGATTGCGGCCAGCGGTCGCCCCGGGCCTGTGTTGATCGATGTCCCAAAAGATGTCGGCCAGGAGATGTTCGACTACGTCCCGGTGGAACCGGGATCAGTCATCCCCACGGGTTTCAGCCAACCCAAACCACCGTTGGATCAACCGATCCGCGACGCCTTGGATCTGATTGCGGAAGCCAATCGTCCGCTGCTTTACGTGGGTGGAGGAGCGATCTCCGCCGGTGCCCACGACAGTCTGCGTGTGCTGGCGGAACGCTTCCAGTTGCCGGTGACCACCACCTTGATGGGCAAAGGGGCGTTCGACGAAAACGATCGTCTGTCCGTCGGCATGTTGGGCATGCACGGCACGGCCTACGCAAACTTCGCCGTGACGGAATGCGATCTGCTGATCGCCGTTGGGGCTCGGTTCGATGATCGCGTGACCGGAAAGCTGGACACGTTCGCGCCACGAGCCAAGGTCGTTCATTTTGAAATTGACCCCGCCGAAATCGGTAAGAACCGCCTCCCCGAGGTGGCCATTCTTGGTGATCTTGGCCTGAGTCTGGCCCGCCTGGTGGAGCTGAGTCTCCAGCGCCAGGTTGAACCGTGCACGGCGGCTTGGCTCGAGCGGATCGATCAGTGGAAGCAGCGCTACCCGCTCTCCGTTCCGACCCCTGAGGGCGCCATTTATCCCCAGGAAGTTCTGATGGCGGTGCGCGACTTGGCCCCCGATGCCATCGTCACCACTGATGTTGGCCAGCATCAAATGTGGGCCGCCCAGTATCTCCGCAATGGGCCGCGGGGCTGGATCAGCAGTGCTGGTCTTGGCACGATGGGTTTCGGTATGCCTGCGGCGATGGGGGCCCAGGTGGCTTGTCCTGAGCGTCAGGTGGTGTGTATCGCCGGTGACGCCAGCATCCTGATGAACATCCAGGAGCTTGGAACGTTGGCCGCCTATGGCCTCCCCGTGAAGGTGGTGATCGTCAACAACCACTGGCAGGGGATGGTGCGTCAGTGGCAGGAGAGTTTCTATGAAGAGCGCTATTCCGCTTCAGACATGCTCAACGGCATGCCTGATTTCATCGCCCTGGCACGATCATTTGGTGTGGACGGTGTGCACATCCGTGAGCGGGACAACCTCCACAGCGCCCTAGACGCTGCACTGAGGGCTCCCGGCCCGATGTTGATCGATGTGCATGTGCGCCGCGGTGAAAACTGCTACCCGATGGTCCCTCCTGGCAAGAGCAATGCCCAGATGGTTGGTCTTCCCTCCCATCCCGAGCTCGCCATGGGTACCACTCGCAATTGCTCGGCCTGCGGCGCTACAACGGCCCACGAACATCGATTCTGTCCCGAGTGCGGCGCTTCCCTTTGATCCACTCGCTGATTGTGGGGGTGTTGTTGCTCGTGGGCCTTGCAGCACCGGCATCAGCCGCTGAGGTTCTTCAGGTGCGCAGCAGTTCTTTGCTGCAGGTTGGCGATCACAACCGCACCTACACCATTGAGCTGGCTTGTTCATCCGTTCAGACCAGCCAAGAGCCTGAGGCCCTGAGTTGGTTGCGACAGCAGCTCCCCCGCCGCCGGCGGGTGAACCTTCGACCTGTTGGTAGTCGTGATGGTCAGCTCATTGCCCGGGTCACACCGATCGGTGATTCGCAAGATCTCAGCACGGGTTTGATTGCCGCTGGTCTGGCCACCAACAGCTGCGGAGCAACTGCAAGTCGTTCCAATGGCTGACAATCGGATCGCTCGCGGCATCGTGCTTGTGCCTTGTCTTCTCCTTGGGGGAGCCTTTCTTGCGACGGCCGCCTGGGGGCAAGGGGCAGCAGCTGAGAACAGAACTCTGGCGATCACCATCGGTGCTGGTCTGTTGCTGGCCGGTTGGCTCTCCCAGATTTCCAGCGGAGATGACAAGCCCGATACCACGACGCAAGACAAGGCTGATCGCACTCCCTAGCTTGTCGGAAGTGGGTTCCCCTTCCCCCTGAACGATGTCTGAGTGGAGACGCTGGCCTTGGCTGTCGTGGAGTTTTATCGCGGCAACATTGATCGGTTGTCAGGCTCTCGTGACCAGTGGGCTGATCCGGCCTCGCATGGTGGTGATGCTGCCCGCGGGGAGGGGCGATGCTGTTTCTAATGAGGATTTCCTGCGGGGCTTTCGCGTCGGACAGGCTTCGGTTGAGGCCTGCGGGGACGTGTTTCCCGAGGTGGCCTGGCAGGGGCTGGCTCCGGGAGATTCTTCGAAACTTCAGTTGATGTCATCGCAGGAGACGACGGTGGTGGTGGCGCCTCCTGCCGCCGATCTTCGGGCCTTCGCCGAACTGGCTGCTGATCAAGATCTGACTGTGTTGCTGCCATTCCAACGGGGCCAATCCCTCGACACACTTCGCGGACTGGAGGGTCGTGAGCGGCTCTGGCCACTTGTGCCCTCTCAAAAGGATGATCTCAAAGCAACGGCGACCGCGGCGATTCAAGCGGGATGGGGGCGTGCCATGGTCGTGACACACCCAGAAGCTCTCGAGGCCAGTGCCTCCGATGCGTTCGTGTCGTTGTTCCAGGCTGCGGGAGGAACTGTGGAGAGTTACGAGCAGGAGTCTGTCCAGCGTGTTGATCCCGCTGATGGAAACCGGTTGGAGCTGCTGAAGAAAGACATCGCCTACTCCTCTGTCCCCACTGTCGTTGTCGCGGATGCTCCGGATGGATCCCTGGCCCGTCGGCTCCGGCAGGATCAGGAACAGGGTCGCTTCGGCGGGGGGGCTCCGCAGAGCCCGAATTGGATTTGGCTGACGCCAGCTGATGATCTGGAGCAGGTCCCGTCGGCTCCATGGCAGCAGCTCGGGCTTCAGCATCCGGCCCGGGGGGAGAACTGGATGTCGTTCAACAGCGCATTTCAGAGCCGCTGGGGCCAGACTCCATCGCTTCTGGCCGCCGCAGGCTTTGACACCGCTCGTCTCCTGGCTGTAGTGCGTTCTGCCCCGCTTCCTCTCTCGGCTCAAGGCAGTCGGGATGCCATGGGGTGGCTGAATCCAGATCTGGATGCCGTGCCGATCTGCGATGGCTTGGCCCGGAGACGCCGGGGTGAATCATTGCGATTGGAGGCTGCTGCCAGTGATGCTCGTTTTCTGCCCGGTCAGGCTCCCTCCGGGGAGGCGCTTGCTGGCGTTCTGATCCAATAAGAGAAGAGGGATGACGCCCGATGTTGCGGCTGAGTGAATTGAAGTTGCCCCTCGATCACGGGGACAACGAGCTGCAGGATGCCGTTCTCAAGCGCCTGCGCATTGCTCCTGATCAATTGCTTGAACAGCGGCTTGTGAAACGGAGCGTGGATGCTCGCCACCGCGACCGTATTCAGCTGATTTACAGCATTGACGTGCGCGTGAAAGGGGAAGCGGCCCTCCTGCGGCGGATCGGCAACAAGGCCAAAGTTCGTCCAGCACCCGATACGCGTTACAGATACGTGGGGCAGGCCCAAGCGGGGTTCCCGGAGACTGCGGAGCATCGGCCGGTGGTTGTGGGAGCTGGCCCCTGCGGTTACTTCGCGGCCCTGTTGCTGGCTCAGATGGGGTTTCGTCCGCTGCTGCTTGAACGGGGTGAGGCTGTCAAGCAACGCACGTTGCAGACCTTCGCGTTTTGGCGTGGAGAGAAGACGCTGGACCCCGAATCCAACGCCCAGTTCGGCGAGGGGGGGGCGGGTACCTTCTCCGATGGAAAGCTCTACAGCCAGGTCTCGGACCCTGAGCACTACGGCCGCAAGGTGCTGGAGGAGTTGGTGGCCAGCGGCGCCAACGACGAGATTCTCACCCTGCATCGTCCCCACATCGGCACCTTCAAATTGGCCACGGTGGTGCGTGGCCTGCGGGCACGGATCGAGGCCCTCGGCGGGGAGGTGCGTTTCAACAGCCGCGTGGAGATGCTTCGGATCGAACCTGGTGCCGGGGAGAAGCCCTATCAACTCGTTGGTCTGGATCTGGCCGGAGGAGAACACATCGCATGCCGGCATCTCGTGCTGGCACCGGGGCATTCAGCCCGGGATTGCTTTGCGATGCTCCAGCGCATCGGCGTTGCGCTGGAACGCAAGCCGTTTTCCGTGGGTGTGCGGATCGAGCACCCCCAGGGGTTGATCGATGCGGCGCGCTGGGGGGAAGCGGCCGGTCACCCCAGGTTGGGGGCCGCTGAGTACAAGCTTGTGCATCACGCTGAGAATGGCCGCTGTGTCTACAGCTTTTGCATGTGCCCAGGGGGGTTCGTGGTGGGCGCCACCTCGGAAGAGGGCCGGGTCGTGACCAACGGCATGAGCCAGCACTCCCGCAACGAACGCAATGCCAACAGTGGTTTGGTGGTGAATCTGGAGCCGGAGGATTTGGCCCCGTTCGAGGCCTTCCCCGGTGATCCCCTCGCCGGTGTTGGGCTCCAACGCGCCCTTGAAGAGCAAGCCTTTCGCCTGGGTGGCAGCACCTATGCGGCACCGGCCCAGCGGCTGGAGGATTTTCTGGCGGGACGACCCTCCACCAGCCTTGGAGCTATTCCGGCCTCTTATCAGCCAGGTATTCATCCAGGCGATCTCTCCGCGCTGCTGCCCTTGCCGATCACCCAGGCGCTCAAGGAAGCTCTGCCGGCCTTCGCCCGCAAGCTGAAGGGGTATGACCACCCCGATGCCGTGATCACCGGCGTGGAGACGCGCACCTCGTCACCGGTGCGGATTCCCCGAGACGGTGATCTGGAATCACGAAACGTGCAAGGTCTTGTGCCCGCGGGGGAGGGCGCTGGTTATGCCGGAGGAATCCTGTCGGCTGGGATCGATGGAATCCGCGCCGCCGAGGCTGTGGCTCATCAGCTGCTGGCCTGAGCGACGATCCCACTCCATTGCACAGCTTTGACCTGATCTCGTCGCCAGGAATGGAAGAGGGTTGGTTCGCTAACGGTGCAGAGCGGGCAGTGCGCAATTTGTTCCGCACTCACACCAACAAGCTTGAGTTGCAGGGTTGCAGCGGCACGGATGTCGATCCGGTAGCGGTCAGCCTCTGGATCAGGCAATAACGCGCCTGTTCGCTCGAGGGACTGCCGGGATGGTGGGCTGTCGCTTTGATGAGCATCAAGGTTGCTGCAGATCGCCGACACCACGTCCTCACCCACTTGATAGCGGGCTCCGCTCACGGCTGGTCCCAGCGCAATGATCAGCTCAGATCGTTGCGCTCCTCGCTCGATCAGCCGATCGATGGCTGTTGGAAGGATTCCAGCTGCGACGCCACGCCATCCGGCATGACAGGCCGCGGCATGGCCCGTGCCTGGATCGGCGATCAGCACTGGTGTGCAGTCGGCTCCGCACACCCAGAGGCTTTGGCCTCCTTGATCACTGACCAGGCCATCCGCTTCAGGCCAGGGCTCTCCCTGGGCCGTGCTCGCTTCGAGAACGATGCCGCTGTGAATCTGCTGAGGGCGGTGAACCGTGGCACCGGCACTGATGCTCCCCACCAGTTGGTCTGGTCCCCGTCCATGCCAGAGCCGTGTAAAGAAGCCGTGCTCAAATCCCTGCGCGAAGAGCAGATCACTCTGCAGGTAATAACCCCCATAGCAGCCGATCCAAGTCCAGCCTGGAAGCGAGTTGAAGCCGCTGTCCGGCCGATTGAAGGGGTCAGCAGTCATGCCTTCTGCTGCGCGTCAGGTCATCGGGATGTCGCGCAGCATCCAGAAGCCTGCAAAGGTCTGTTCCTCCGGACTGGCCTGAATGGCGATGAACTGCAACCCGCGTGCCTGATTTCGGGACGCGCGCAGAGCGTCGGCGACCTCCTCTGCTGCCTTCGGCTCGAGGTCACTCACCAGCCAGCGGTCATCCTGACCGGCTTCCAGCACCAGTTGCCTGCCTTCCACCACAAGGCGCACCGGTTCGAGCCCTCCCAACCAGCCAGCCATCGCCAGGGAACGGCTGCTGCTGAACAGGCGCAGGCCGGGAACCGGGGCATCTGGGTTCACACCATCGGGGAGCGGCAGCAGTCCGCTGAAGCTTGTGGGCCATTCCGATGCTTCCATCAAAAGACTCGCCGGAAGAGCGGCCCAGCTCCAGGCGTCTCCTTGCACTTCTTCAGGGAGCGGAACCGGTGGTGTTGGCACCGGAGCCGGCGGCGGGGCCAGGGGGCCAGCCATGAAGCCCTCTTCCTTGGGATACACCTCCCGTTCCCGTTGCTGAAGCCAGTCCAGCAAGGCGAAGGTGCGACGGCTCGGGATGACATCCAGGCCCTGCTCAGCTGCAGCACGCTGCACCATCGTGCGCATTGAGCTGCGCCAACAACGCAGGCGTAAGGGAGACCCCCACCCACCGTTGCTGGCTGCAGCTTTGGCCTCCGCCAGGGCCTGGCCAAGCCAGAGGGAATTCACCTCGCCGGAAGGGCAGACTTTGGCAAAGCGGAACGGCTGCTCTCCATGGGTGGTCGATGGGGTGGAGGTGATCAGCAATTCCCAGCGTTTGCGGCCATCCGCTTCGAGGATCGGCCTGGAATAGAAATCAAGTTCCCAGTCTTCAGCGGCTGTGATGGCAGCAGTGCTCATCCGGCGGACTGCTCCTGTTGTTTCAACATGTTCTGAGCGCGGCTGGCACGGTCGGTGGCTTCAGCCATCACCTTGTCTTTTTCAATCAACAGCTCTCCCGGGGGACCCTCCAGCAAGGCGGTGTTAAGCCCAATGCGGCCCCGGCCAGGATCCAGTTCCGTGATCAACGCGAACACGCGATCTCCCTGGTCAAACACTTCCCGGATTGAACGCAAGCTGCCGTTGGTGATGGCGGATTGATGCAGCAGCCCACTGATGCCTCCCAGATCCACAAACAATCCGTAGGGCTTGACTGCCGCAACCTGGCCTTCCACAAGCTGACCCACCTCGAGATCCTGGAACCGCGCGGCGACGGCAGCGCGTTTTTCAGAGAGAACCAGCTTCCTGGTTTCTGAATTCACTTCAACAAAGGCCACACCAAGGGTCTTGCCCACCAGCTCTTGGTGGTTGTCACCATCCTGCAGCTGCGAGCGGGGTATGAATCCCCTCAGTCCTTCGAGATCACAGGTGACGCCGCCACGGTTGAAGCCGTTCACGATCACCTGAACAACTTTCCCTTCTTTTTCCATCACCTTCACCTTGTCCCAGCTCTTGCGCAGCTCCAGGGCGCGACAGCTCACCGTGACCATCCCGTCTGCGTTCTGCTCGCGGGTGACCAGAACTTCAACTTCCAGACCCTTGGGAAAACGCTCCCGGAAATTCAGGATGACACCGAGGCCGGCCTCGCTCTTTGGCATGAAACCGGGCGCTTTTCCGCCCACATCGATGTAAACACCGTCGCTTTCCAGGCCAATCACGGTTCCCTTGATCACTTCGCCGGTCGTGCCCACCGGTGCGTTCTCGTCCAGAGCAGCGCGGAGGGCCTCCTCATCGACATCGAAATCATCAGCGCTGCGAGGCTCGTTGCGCGTCTCCTTCCGGGGCTTGTCGTCAGGAGCTCCCAGCAGATCCGCCATGGACATGCCTTCCATGCCGCTCATGTCGAAGCGGCTGTCCTCGTCGGCGACGGGAGAGGGTGATGTGCTCCCACGCTGTGGGGCCCGCGGTGGCGCTGCAAGGCCGGCCCGCTCCTCGAGCAGGCGCGCTTTCTCGGCTGCTGCTTCGGCTTCAGCCCTTGCTTCGGTGGCTTCGCGCTCAAGACGCAGTTGTTCGTCCCGGCGATTGATCTGCATCACCTGGAGTGGTTTGTTCGCTGCCGGCTTCGGGGCCTTGGGGCGGTTGGGCTGCGGACTGCCGGCTGCGGCCATGGACCTGGGGGTCATCAATCGATCATTTTGACAGGCTGGGGCTGGATTTGCAGCTCACCGCTTCTGCCGCCATGGATCAGCACCGTCATCGCTTCGATCAACTGGCCTGGCCCGCTGCTCAGCGAGCTGCCCAGCAGGCTGGCGCCACGGTGATTTGGCCCTTCGGGGCTTGCGAGCAGCACGGGCCTCAGCTGCCTCTGGCCACTGACGCCGTGTTCGCCGAGGGGATCATTGATGCGGTGCTCAAGCAGCTGGATCCAACGCTTCCGATTTGGAGACTCCCATCGCAATCCATTGGTTTCTCCCCAGAGCATCAAGCTTTTCCCGGCACTCTCACGCTGTCGGCCGATTTGATTTTGCAACTGGTGAGCGAGGTGGGAGCCCAGCTTGCAGCGATCGGAATCCATCGCCTCGTTCTGTTCAACGCCCATGGCGGTCAGATTGGGTTGCTGCAGGTGGCGGCGCGTCAGTTGCGAGCACGCTGCCCAGCAATGGCTGTGCTGCCTTGCTTCCTCTGGAGCGGCGTGGATGGGCTCGCCGATCTTCTGCCAATTCATGAACGCGACAATGGCCTCCATGCCGGTCAAGCCGAAACCAGCCTGATGCTGCATATGGCTCCGCACTTGGTGGGTGACCAGCGCCCTGTGGATGGCCTTCCGGAGGTGGATCCGCCCCTGGGCTGGAGCCTGGAAGGAGCGGCCCCTTGCGCTTGGCTAACGAACGATCTCAGCAAAAGCGGGGTGATCGGGGATTCGCGGCAGGCTTCCGCTGCATTGGGGAGCTCGCTTCACCATCTGTTGATTCAACACTGGCGGGAACGCTTTGAGGCCCTGTTGGCAACTGAGTGGCCGCCGCTCGAAAGCCGTCTTCAGAACTCTCCTACGTCCTGAACCCCGAACGGCAGTGCACCCAATCTGCGGTGCACTGGTTATTGTCGGTCGCACTGAAAGTGGTAGACAGCGTCCTATGACGACCCTCAATGCACCTGAGGCAACCGTGATGGAGGCTCAAGATGCGCTGCCCGACTTCACGACTGCTGAATACAAGGACGCTTACAGCCGCATCAACGCCATCGTGATCGAGGGTGAACAGGAAGCGCATGACAATTACATTTCTCTTGGCACGCTGATCCCCGATCAGGCTGAGGAGCTGAAGCGCTTGGCGCGGATGGAGATGAAGCACATGAAGGGTTTCACATCCTGTGGTCGCAACCTCGGTGTCGAGGCAGACATGGTGTTCGCCAAGACGTTTTTTGAGCCCCTACACACCAACTTTCAGGCTGCGCTGAAAGAAGGGAAGGTGGTCACATGTCTGTTGATTCAGGCTCTGTTGATCGAAGCCTTCGCCATCTCTGCGTATCACATCTATATCCCCGTGGCCGATCCCTTCGCTCGGAAAATCACTGAGGGTGTCGTGAAAGACGAATACACCCACCTGAACTACGGCCAGGAATGGCTCAAGGCCAACTTCGAGGCCAGCAAGGATGAGCTCTTCGAGGCCAACAAAACAAACCTTCCTCTGATCCGTTCGATGTTGGAGGACGTTGCTTCTGACGCTGCGGTTCTGCACATGGAGAAGGAAGACCTGATCGAGGACTTCTTGATCGCCTATCAGGAGGCTCTCGGGGAAATCGGCTTCACATCGCGCGATATCGCTCGGATGGCAGCTGCCGCGTTGGCAGTCTGAAGCCCGATCTCGGCTTGCAACTCTGACGGTTTGTTCACAGGCACGTTGCGTTCGCTACCGCGTGCCGTGGGACGATGGTCTCTTGGGATTTTTCCCGGACGTTAAAGACATGACATGTTTGGTCTGATCGGACATTCAACGAGTTTTGAGGCGGCGCGCCTTAAGGCCATGGAACTCGGGTTCGATCACATCGCCGACGGTGATCTCGACGTGTGGTGCAGTGCTCCTCCACAGCTGGTTGAGCACGTCGAAGTGACCAGCCCCGTGGGGATCACCATCGAAGGTGCCTATATCGACTCCTGCTTTGTGCCGGAGATGCTGAGCCGATTCAAGACCGCTCGGCGCAAGGTGCTCAACGCCATGGAGCTGGCCCAGAAAAAGGGCATCAACATCACCGCTCTAGGTGGATTCACCTCCATCATTTTTGAGAATTTCAACCTGCTTCAACACCAGAACGTGCGGAGCACGACGCTGCAATGGCAGCGTTTCACCACCGGCAACACCCACACCGCCTGGGTGATCTGCCGCCAGGTCGAGAACAATGCACCCTCACTGGGGATCGACTTGAGCAAGGCCAAGGTTGCTGTTGTCGGTGCCACCGGTGATATCGGCAGTGCCGTCTGCCGCTGGCTCCAAGCCCGAACGAAGGTTGGCGAACTCCTGCTTGTCGCCCGTCAGCAGCAGCCATTGCTTGATCTGCAGCAGGAGCTTGGAGACAGTCGCATTCTCCCTTTAGAAGAAGCCTTGCCGGAAGCTGACGTGGTGGTCTGGGTGGCCAGCATGCCCCGGACGCTGGAAATTGATCAGGCCAGCCTGAAAAAACCCTGCTTGATGATCGATGGCGGCTATCCGAAAAACCTCAATTCCAAAGTTGCTGGTGGCGGCATCCATGTTCTGAAAGGCGGGATTGTGGAGTTCTGCCGCGACATCGGTTGGTCGATGATGGCGATTGCTGAGATGGATCGTCCTCAGCGACAGATGTTTGCCTGCTTTGCCGAGGCGATGCTTCTCGAGTTCGAACGCTGCCACACCAACTTCAGCTGGGGACGCAACAACATCACCCTGGAGAAGATGGATTTCATTGGTGCAGCATCGGTTCGCCATGGGTTCAGCACCCTGAATCTTCAATCCAATCTTCAGGCCACTGCTGCCTGATTCCCGGAGAGCCATGCCCCGTCGTCCCCTGCTGGAGTTCGAAAAGCCCCTGGTCGAGCTCGAGCAGCAAATTGAGCAGATCCGCCAGCTGGCCCGTGATTCAGAGGTTGATGTCACGCAGCAGCTGCAACAGCTTGAGTCACTCGCCGACCGTCGCCGCCAGGAGATTTTTCAAGGGCTGACTCCGGCCCAGAAGATTCAAGTTGCCCGTCACCCACAGCGGCCGAGCACCTTGGATTTCATCCAGATGTTCTGTGACGACTGGGTCGAACTGCATGGTGACCGGCGTGGGAATGATGATCAGGCACTGATCGGGGGCGTTGGTCGGATCGGGGAGCGCCCAGTGGTGTTGATCGGGCATCAAAAAGGGCGCGACACCAAGGAGAACGTGGCCCGGAATTTCGGAATGGCCACACCCGGTGGGTATCGCAAGGCGATGCGACTGATGGACCACGCCGATCGCTTCCGGCTCCCCATTCTTTCGTTCATCGACACGCCTGGGGCTTATGCCGGTTTGGAGGCTGAGGAGCAGGGGCAGGGCGAGGCCATCGCGGTGAATCTGCGCGAGATGTTCCGACTCCGCGTTCCTGTGATCGCCACAGTGATTGGTGAAGGAGGATCCGGCGGAGCCTTGGGGATCGGCGTAGCCGACAGGCTGCTGATGTTTGAACACAGTGTGTACACGGTGGCTAGCCCCGAGGCCTGTGCATCGATCCTTTGGCGAGATGCGGCCAAGGCGCCGGATGCGGCTGCTGCTCTGCGGATTACCGGTCGCGATTTGCTGGACCTCGGTGTCGTTGACGAGGTGCTGGACGAGCCTTCTGGCGGGAACAATTGGGCTCCTCTGGAGGCTGGCACCACGTTGAAGGCAGCAATCGAGCGCCATCTCGATGCGTTGTCGGCCATGTCAGAGCAGGAATTGCGCGATGCGCGCTACACGAAATTCAGGGCGATGGGACGTTTTCTCGAAAAAACGTCACAGGATGTGGAGAAATCGGCTTAAGGTGTCACGGTTTGCCTACAGCCCTTGCCAACGGCACTGATTACGGGCGCGAGTCGAGGCATCGGACGACGCACCGCCGAGTTGCTTGCACAACAAGGCTGGAACCTTCTCCTGACAGCTCGCAGCATTGATCAGCTTGATCAGCTTGCTGATCAACTCCGATCAACAGGTTCAGGTGTTGCAACAGCAGGCATCGATCTGGTTCAGCCGGAGAGGGTGGAGTCAGGCCTTGCCAGCCTGCTTGCCCATGGTGAGTCGCCATCAGTGTTGATTAACAATGCTGGTGCGGCCTACACCGGTGATCTTCTGGCCATGCCGCTCGATCGCTGGCAGTGGTTGCTACAGCTGAACCTCACCAGCGTGATGCAGGTTTGTTCAGCTGTTGTGCCCGCCATGCGTGAACAAGGTGGGCTGGTGATCAATGTGAGCAGCCATGCCGCTCGTCATGCCTTCCCTCAATGGGGTGCTTATTGCGTCACCAAAGCAGCCCTGGCCAGCTTCACTCGATGCTTGGCTGAGGAGGAGCGCCCTCATGGCATTCGCGCCTGCACCCTCACCCTCGGTGCCGTCAACACACCACTGTGGGACGCGGAAACCGTACAAAGCGATTTCGATCGTCGTGCCATGCTCTCTGTCGACCAGGCGGCAGAAGCACTGGTGAATCTGGCGACGCAACCCAGCAACCAGTTGATCGAAGACCTCACACTTATGCCGGCCGTCGGCGCCTTTTGAACGAACAGTCATGACAGCAACAGTCCCCTTCGTTTCCAACGGTGCCGCCGGAAGCAACGGCATCGGAAAGCTCAGTTCAGCCGTGTCCGCCAGGATTCGAGAACGTCTTCAGGAGTCGGGCGTCTCCTTTTTGGCCAACGACAACATTGCTGATCATCTTCAGCCAGGCGAACTGGCTGAACTTCAGCTGGAAGTGGCCGACAAAGTGCGGGATCTCCTGCGCAGCTTGGTGATCGACATCGATAACGATCACAACACCCATGAGACGGCCGAACGGGTCGCCAAGATGTATCTCCAGGAGGTCTTCAAGGGGCGTTACCACCAGCAACCCAAGGTGGCCAGCTTCCCCAATGTGAAGCAGCTCGATGAGATCTACACCGTGGGACCGATCACGGTGCGCTCGGCCTGTTCCCACCATCTCGTGCCGATCATGGGCAATTGCTGGATCGGGATCAAACCCGGTGCGCGTGTCATTGGTCTATCCAAATTCACGCGTGTGGCTGACTGGGTCTTCTCCCGCCCTCACATCCAGGAGGAAGCGGTGATGATCCTTGCCGATGAAATTGAGAAGCTCTGCGAGCCACAGGGCCTCGGCATCATCATCAAGGCCCAGCACTACTGCATGAAGTGGCGTGGAGTGAAAGAGCCCCAAACCAGCATGGTGAATTCTGTCGTGCGCGGAGATTTCCGCCACGATCCCAGCCTCAAGCAGGAGTTCTTTGAGTTGGTGCGTCAGCAGCAAGCGCTTCTGAGTACCTGATTACCTTTCTCCAACGGCCTGGACTAGGGCCTGTACTTTGCTGAGGTCCTTCCAGCCGGGTCGGATCTCCAATCGGCTTGATGCATCAAGTCCATCCGGACTGACCCGACTCAGAAGCTCAGGGATCCATTCGGCGCTGATGCCTCCCGCCAGCCACCACGGCAGGGATGGTGCTGCATCGGCGATCCATTCCAGGGGAAGCCGGTGGCCTGTGCCGCCAAGTTGCTCCGGACTCCAGGCGTCCAAAAGCAACCCATCTACAGCCTGCTCGTAGCCATTGAGACGTGTCACGTCTTCGGGCTGACGAATCCTGAGTGCTTTCCACCAGCGTTGGTTGGGGTAGCGCTGTTTGAGCTCTCGGCAGCGATCGCTGTCCTCAGACCCGTGCAGCTGCACGACAGATGGCTGTCCTTCGCCTTGAAGGGCCCGATCAAGCGTTGCATCGTCAGGATTGGCCACCACCCACACCCGCAACAGCTGTGGAACTTGCTGCTCAAGGGCTTGAAACAGATTGCTGCGGGCCGCTTCTTCCAGATAGCGCGGCGTTTTGGGGACACCAATCACGCCGATGGCATCGACCCCCATGGCGGCGATCGCGAGGGCTTGGTTCACATCGGTTAAGCCGCAGATTTTGATCGCCGGTGCGGTGCGGGGATCACGCAAAGGGCTGTCGAATTGCTCTCCCTAGGATGCGGCACACGACGGACTTAGTGGTGGGAGAAGGCTGGCAGCTGTTCAAGATCGGTGGCATTCCATTGCGACTGCAGCCGAGTTGGCTGTTTGCAGTGGCCATCTTCACCACACTGTTTCAGGGGCGTTACGCCGCAACGGCATCGCTGCCGGTGAGCTGGGGTCTGGGCTTGCTGACCACCCTGCTCCTGTTCACATCGGTTTTGTTGCATGAGCTCGGCCATGCCCTGATGGCGTTGAGGGAAGGGGTGCGCGTGCTCAGCATCACCCTGTTTCACCTGGGCGGCATCGCGCGGATCGAGAAGGAGTGTTCCACCGCAATGGGGAGCCTGCGCATCGCGGCTGCGGGCCCCCTGGTGAGCCTGCTGCTGGCGCTGGCGATGCTGCTTTCGGCGGCATCCATCAGTGAGGATCAGGCCTGGTTGACCCTGCTGCTCAGCCAAGTGGGGCTGCTCAACTTGATGCTGGGGCTGTTCAATCTGTTGCCTGGTCTGCCCCTCGATGGCGGTCTGATTCTCAAGGCTTTGGTCTGGCAGTTCAGCGGGAGCCAGAAGCGCGGTGTTGAGGTGGCTTCGGCCTCCGGGCGGGCCCTTTCCATCTTGATGATTGTGGCGGGCGGTGTCCTGATGTTTCAGGGCGGTGGTTTGAACGGTGTTCTGCTCATGCTGATCGGGTGGTTCGGCCTGGGGGCGAACCGCAGTCAGACCCAGATGCTCCAACTGCAGGCCGTGTTGAAGGAGTTGCGGGTGGAGGGGGCCTCGGGGCGTCGTTTTCGGGTTCTCGAAGCAGACCAGCCCCTGCGACGCTTGAGTTCGCTTCGGCTGCAGGACAGTGAGGAGAAGGGCCCTGCTGACTGGGTTCTGGTTTGCAGAGAAGGCCGCTGGGTGGGATGGATTGACGACCGGCCCCTTCGAGATCTCCCCGTTCAGCAATGGGATCAGCAACGGTTGGAGGATCATCTGAAGCCTCTCAATCAGCTCCCCTCGATTGCCACAACGGCCTCTCTGGCTGAGGCGGTGGCGGCGTTGGAGACCACCGCAGAGGGGCGACTTTTGGTGTTCTCACCAGCCGGGTTGCCGAGTGGAACGCTGGATCGGATGGATGTTGGCGATGCTGTTCTTAAAAAGTTGGGCGTGACCTTGCCGCCGCAGGTTCTTGCCGAGGCTCGGAAGCGCAATGGCTATCCGCTCGGCTTGGTAATGCTTCCCCAAATCGTTGCCTCGATGAAGGCTCAGAGTGATGGGGAAGACGCCTCCTCCTTCAGTTCCTGAAGCTCCTCATGATCGAGGGGCTGCAGGATCCAGTTCTGGCGGCACCAGTGCTGCATGAATGCCTTTTGCAGATGATGATCCAGGCCTGATCGAGGCACCCCTGGCGGCGCTGGGGTTGGTGCCGGCTCCCCAAACACGCGTTGCCACAGTGCCGTTGGTGGATCTAGGACGATCTCACCGTGTTGGAGCAAGCGACCCCGCTGCCAGCGCTGGGCACTGCCCACCCGCTTGATGCCTGCTGGGTCCACCAGGTCTGCCGCTGTTGCACTGGCAAAGCAGTTGGGCTTGTTTCCAATGGCTGGTTCGGAACCAAATTGCAACGGCAGCCCAAGGCTGCTGAAGCCATCGATCAGCCATTGGCAGGCCTGTCGGTAAGCCTCCTTGCGCTGCCGGGGCGGATCCGGCCAGATCAGGGCATAGGTGAGCCCGCCTGCATGCAACACCGCGCTGCCCCCACTGGGACGCCGCACCAACTGAAGATCGCCTGATGCGGCAAGCGCGTTCCATTGCGATGGCCACTGGCGTTGATGGCGGCCAAGCGAAAGCCAGGGTCCTTGCCAGCGATAGAAGCGCAGCACAGGCGTTGTGGAATGCCGCAACAGCAACGCATCCAGGGCCATCTGGGTGTGACCATCTGCGGTCAGCATCGGGAGCAGGCGCCCAGATGCGGGCATGCTGGGAATGTCCATCGATCAGACCCTGTGCTGCCCTGGTGGGATGTTCCGATCTTGATCGCTCTCGGGCTGTTGGCGGGGGGGCTTGCCGGATTGCTGGGTATCGGTGGCGGTTTGATCTTCGCGCCTCTTCTGCTCTGGCTTGATCTCCCTCCCCATCAAGCGCTGGCCACCAGCAGCTTCGCCATCGTGCCGACGGCTCTGGCCGGCACCGTCACGCATTTGCGACAGGGTCAGGTCCCGGCGCGCTCTGGAGTGGCCATTGGCCTTGCGGCTTTCGGCTCGGCTTTGCTGTTTGGAGGTCTCGCTGGTTTTGCCGCCGACTGGATTCTCCTGGGGATGCAAACGGTGATGTACGTGGTTCTGGCTTTCTGTGTGAGAGCGCGTGCTGAGACGGAAGCGGATGAGCAGCCCGACGATGCCCCTGCCCCTGTGCTGGCCGGTGTTGGCTGCATTGCTGGATGGACCGCCGGCATGCTCGGGCTCGGTGGCGGTTTGGTCATGGTCCCGTTGATGAGTGGTCCTTTGTCTGTTCCGATTCATCAGGCGGTTCGTCTTAGCACCGTTGCCGTGCTCTGCTCCGCGAGCGCGGCATCGATTCAGTTCGTTCACGAGGGGCGCGGAGTCCCGTTGATGGGCTTGTTGCTCGGTGGTGTGGCGGCCTTGGCTGCCCAGTGGACCGCCAGCCGCCTGGATCGCTTTGACGCCGTGATGCTGGTGCGGTGCCTGCGAGGTCTGGCGATCGTGCTTGCGATCGACAGCTCCCGACGTGCCCTGCAGCTTTGGCTGAGCTGATCCTTCCTCAGTCCAGTAACGCCCAGAAGCCCTCATCCAGCTCGTAGCCCAAGGTTGCTGCCATCTGCGAAAGGTTGCCGCGCATGGAACGCCCCAGCTCTTGCTGGCAGAGGTCATCCAGTTGCATCAGCCGGTGGGTGATCCAGAGCTCAAGGGCCTGGGGCTCAAAGCGCAATCCCTCACTGCTGCTGAAGCTGTGGGGCACCACCATGGCCACGTGCCGGATCAGGCTGCCCCGGTCGCGCTCGAGCACAAGAGGCAGCCATGGGTGGCGGGCATCGGCTCTAAGGGCCCAGAGGCGCGGCTCTGAGCACTCCGGTAGCTCTCTGGGATCGTCTTCACCCCTCGGCCAGTCAAATTGGAGCTCCAGCACTGGCCCTCCTTCCAGGAGTGATTTCAGGGGGTGTGCGGTCCACACCTGCAGAGGACGCAGGTCCAGACGGCGGATGGCTGTGGCATCGATCAGGACCGGATCCATGGAGTGGTGTGACAGGCCTTTGCGAATGATGGCTTCTAGCCCATTCCAGGGAGAAGAATGGGAGCGTTTGCTGCATGGCTTTCATGGAATCCGCTCTGTCATCCGCTGAAGTGTTCATCGCTCTCGTGGTGGCTGCTCACGCTGCTGTTCTGGCCTTGCGTCTCTCCATCAGCCTTTACGAAGCCTGATCACGAGGCTTCATTCGGGCTTGGCAGGGCTTTCCCGCTGCGGTACAAGCGGTCATTCGCCTTGATGCATTGACCGCGAGCCAGGCCCAGACGGAGTCCAGCTCCCGCACTGATGCGGCTTCAATGGCTGCAGCGATTCAACGTCAGACCGATCGACGTGAGTTGCACTGCAGTCTTCTTGCTTTGGCGGCAAAGGCAGGAATTGTTGTTCTTGGTTGTGTGAGCCTGATCCGGCTTTCATTGGCCTATCAAGAACGGCTTGACAGGCACAGCGAGCTTGC
>ERZ802830.2283-NODE-2283-length-17562-cov-22.782_pt1 | contig 17562 bp, 22 predicted proteins | sample MGYA00345654_ERZ802830 | MGnify/ENA primary metagenome ERZ802830 (study PRJEB30503, sample SAMEA104212375) | marine metagenome | biome: Westerlies Biome; feature: [SRF] surface water layer (ENVO:00010504) within the epipelagic zone...; material: water...
AACTGATGGCCTATGCTTTACAAAAGCATTGCTCTACCACTGAGCTAAATTGGCATACATTACACTTATCTGTATGCCATATGGGCATCACACCCAGTATACTGACAGTTTGCAATGGAGTAGGACAGGGATCCTCCCTGAACATCCAAAGGGGGTTGATTCCAAACATGCCAAACAGTGATGGTTTGGTTGCTGAGTGGCACCTTTGGTTGGAACGTCTCAAGTTCCTAACGACTCAGATAGGACTTGAACCTATGACCGACTGCTTAGAAGGCAGTTGCTCTATCCAGCTGAGCTACTGAGTCATGAGTGCTAGTTCCTATCGCCTCCAACCCTGAACTAGCAAGGGGGTTGCAGCAGTTGAGATGGCGTTCCCAATTTGGGACTCTTACCTGTTTGCCTCTCAACCCCTTTATTATAGAGGATGGTCTGTCCTCTGTCAAGCCTGAATGTTCTCTGAACCTCCTTGGAAGTTTTCTGACCCACCAACTGGGTCTAACTGAGTTGTAGTCTTTCCATGCTTGGTTGCCATATCATACATTAATTCATGAATATTGTCAGGTTCAGAATTGACTTTCCAAGAACCACCCACACCACCATCCATATTTACAACAATATCTTGGGAGACAATTTCTTTTTGTTTTTCGCTCATAATAGGTTCTCCAAACCAAGGATCATTTTTTAAAACATCTGGTGCTGGCACTCCAGTAAATGGAGGTTCTGGGTCCTTAAATGTTTTACAATCAACTACTTCTTTGTCAATTAAACATTTAATATCTGCATTCTTAATAGGAGGCCAGTTAATAGAAGTAACTGCTGCTCTGGAAAAAATACCTAATGATTCTTTAATTGATTTAATATTCATGACCAAACAAGTTTTTTAGAGTATTGATATGCATAGAGTTCACGATTTCCTTTAATTCCCCACCCTAACCAATAATAGGATGGAACCATATATTGAGAGATAGATTTTCCATTACCTTCAAAGTCAGGTAGGATTTTTTGGAAAATAGGTTCATTAATCATGTAACGAGTCTGACCTTCCAATGAAGATGGATCACATCCATACTTAGCACAAAAGTTACCAAGACCTTTGTATCTTCCCACTGAGGTCCACTGAATAAGACCATATCCACCAACAGTACAATTGGTGTAAGTTACTCTTTCTCCTCCCTCACAAATGTTGGAGATAAATTTACTCTCCTGTTTAATGTTGCCAAGGATTGCTGCAAGAGCATTGCTGTCTGTAATTTTTGTTTTCTTTTGAAGTTCAGAAAGAACATACTTTTCTTCTGTAGAGCAATCTGGACATTTCCACGTGCTCTCATATTGCACCACAGGAATAGGTTCAGGTGGTTTGGGTAAAGGATTAGGATCCTTCATCATGCCAAAAAATTCAAGTATCATAGGAGAAATAGTCTTTGCGGTAATACCTACCAAGAATATTGCTATTATAAAAGGCAGGCGTCCCATCTGTCAAGCTCTCCGTCAATACATTATTTAAAAAAAGTTGTCTCGTCTCTTCAAAGTTTACCTTACCTGGTGTGGAGTGTAAGGATATGATTTGTCTAGTAAACGTGTCCCGTCCATATTCTTTAACATCTGCAGTAAGTTCTGGGCTACTACCGTAGTAGTTGCGCCAGTTACTTTCAGATGTAACTCTCCTTCTTTTTCCACCTTTAGCAGTAGGTCTAGGCTTTCGTTTTGACCAAAAATACTTCCTTCCAATGTATTTTTTTCTGGTAACCCTGTTGGTAATACAGTAAACAAAACCGTAATTGTCCCCAATGAGGCTACCATCAAAAACAACGTCCAGGTAGGTCCAGGGATTTTCATAGTCAGAGTTGACTTCAATTTTTTCCACATTGTCATAATCCTCTCCCCCTATTTATTGGTTCTTCATGAAAGAACCAGTCATCAATCTTCTTTGCTTCAATCTTAGAGTTTGAACCCAGTGAAAGTATTCTCCTCCACATCCTGTTTAATTCCTCCAACAACATAACTTTCTACCTCTGTTTCTTGTGGTGCAACTTGCAATCCTTTAGAAGAAATCCAATGTGATGTCCAAGGAAGAGGATTGTTATTTGCAGACACATCATATATGGGTTTAAGACCCAGTGCTTTCATTCTGCGATTAGCAGTCCATTCAACATACTTCTTCAAAAGAGTATCATTGAGTCCAATCATACTACCATCTCTGAATAGATAATCAGCCCATCTACTTTCTTCATCAACTGCTTTTTCAAACATACCATAAACATTCTCTTCTTCTTCTTTGGCAATCTCCTTCATAACAGGATCATCACCATTTTTCCATTTGTTTAAAATGTTTTGAGTAATGGCAAGATGTTGATTTTCATCTCTTGCAATTAGTGAGATAATCTTTGCAGATCCCTCCATAAGTTTGAGTTCACCAAATGCAAAACTGCAAGCAAAGCTAACATAGAACCTAATACCCTCAAGAATGTTAACGTTAGCAACAGCTCTGTATAACTTCCTTTTAACTTCTTTGATATCCCACTGAGCTGAGGGAGAATCTTTCCAATCTTCCCTCCACATATTGCCAGTACCATATTGTTGGGCTGCTTGAATGAACTCGTCATATGCTTCTGTTACGCTCCTTGCACGTTCTAGGATTCTTTCATCTGTAATGATAGTATCAAAAACCTCAGATGGGTCTGAATAAATGTTTTTAATAATATAAGTATATGAACGACTATGGATCATCTCCATGAATCCCCATACTTCCATACATGCCTCTAGTTCAGGTAAACTACAGTAAGGTATAAAAGCCATCCCAGGACCACGCCCTTGAATGGAGTCAAGCATAATCTGATACTTGAGGTTGCTTGTATAGATATGCTTTTGTTCTGGACGAAGTGTTTGATAATCTGCACGATCTTTCTGTAGAGAGACCTCTTCAGGTCTCCAAAAATATCCTAATTGTTGAGTTGTAAGTTTTTCAAAAATAGGATACTTATAAGAATCATATCTTTGAATACCAAGAGGTTTACCAAAGAACATTGGTTGCTTCTTAGTATCATGAACACTACTGTTAAACACAGTCATTCCCTTCACATTAGTATCATCTTTTTTCATTGAAACCTTAAACTGCACAGGATTCACACTCCCCCTCCTCTACTTGTTCTAATTCTTGAAGTAAATCGCTCATTTTTGAAGACTTGTCATCATCAACCTCATCTGTTTTGAGGTCATTTGTATTTTGATAGTAACTTGTCTTCCAACCATACTTATATGTAGTTAACAAATCATTTGCCATCTCTGAAACAGGAACTTCATTGTTTGGATAATGTTCTGGATTGTAACTCCAGTTACCAGAAATTGCTTGGTCAAAGAATTTCTGCATCACAGCAACAATATTAATATAACCACGATTGGACTCCATATCCCAAAGAAGAGTATAATTGTTTTTAAGAGACCCATATTGAGGGACAATCTGCTTAAGAGGCCCCTTCTTGGATTTCTTAATGGACAAATAGTCTCTAGGTGGCTCAATTCCATTTGTTGCGTTTGACACAACGGAACTGCTCTCCGATGGCATTTGAGCAGACAATGTTGAGTGCCTAAGTCCGTGGGTAGAGATAGATGCGCGAAGACTCTCCCAATCATGTACTAACTCCTGAGAAGAAACCTCATCAACATCATTCTTATATGTATCAATTGGAAGGATTCCGTCAGCATACTTAGTACGACCAAAATCATGACACCATCCTTTCTCCTTAGCAATTTGATTAGAAGACTTCAGAAGATAATATTGGAATGATTCGGAGAGTCCATGAACAGCATCCCATGCCTCCTGAGAGTCATATGCATACCCCAGTTTAGCAAGGTAATGTGCCAGACCAATAAATCCTACTCCAAGCGATCTACGTGCCTTTGTAGCGCGTTCTGCTGCCGCTACAGGATACTCTTGATAGTCAATCAATTCCTCAAGACTACGAACAGAAAGATCGCAAAGATCTTCTAGTTCTTCATCAGACTTAACCTTACCAACATTAATTGCAGAAAGAATGCATAATGCAATCTCACCAGACTCATCATCAATATGACTAATTGGATCTGTTGGTAAAGTAATCTCTTGGCAGAGGTTACTCATATTAATTTTATCCTTAAAGGAAGAATGTGTATTGCAGTGGTCAATGTTCATGATATACAAACGACCAGTCTCTGCTCTCTCCTTTAAAATATTCAGAATTAATTCTTGTGCGCCGATAGTCTTTCTTGGAACAGACTCATCTCGTTCAAAGCCCACATATAAATCATCGAACCCGTCAGTACCAAAGGAATCATACAGACCCGGTACGTCATGCGGTGAGAACAAGCTAATTTCTCCATTCTGGATGAAACGCTCGTAGAAAAGTTTTGAAATTTGGATTGAGTAGTCAAGTTTGCGTACCCGATTGTCTTCTGTGCCTTTGTTGTTTTTGAGAACAATAATGTCCTCTATTTCTTGGTGCCAGATAGGAAAGTGAACTGTAGCAGAACCACCTCTGATGCCGTTCTGAGTGCAGCATCTGACAGTTGCTTCAAACTTTTTAAGGAAGGGGACAACGCCTGTGTGTTGTACCTCTCCGCCTCTGATTTTAGCGTTGATGCCACGGATTCTCCCTGCGTTAATACCAATACCAGCCCTTTGTGCGACGTATTTACCAATAGCCATATCACTGCTAAAGATACTATCGAGGGTGTCATCAACATCAACGAGAACACAAGATGCAAATTGACGTAATGGCGTTCGCACTCCTGCCATGATTGGTGTTGGGATGTTGAGTCTGTGTCTGGAGATTGCATCATAATACCTTTTGACGTAAGACATTCTAGTTGTCTTTGGATAGTCTCTGAAGATTGTCAGAGCAATCATTATATACATGAACTGAGGTGTTTCATACACCTTTCCAGTGCTTCTATCTTGTACTAGATATTTATCTACAACCTGCCTCAGTCCAGCATAAGTAAAGAGAAAATCACGTTCATGATCAATGAATGTTTCTGCTTTTTGAATCTCTTCAATAGTATACTTAGCAAAGATATCTTTATCATAGAGATCTTCATATGCTTTCTCTGTGATATGATCTATCAGTTTAGGCATCTCCCTAATCTTGCCATACAATTGCTTTCTTACAGAGAAAAGAAGAAGTCTAGCTGCAACATATTGATAGTTGGGATGATCCAAATCAATCAAGTCAGATGCGCTCTTGATCAAAATTTCTTGGATTTCACCAGTGCTAATTCCATTATAAAATTGAATACCAGAAGTCATCTCAACTTGACTTGCAGAGACACCTGCAAGACCCTTGGTTGCCTCTTCAACCATCAGATGCATCTTATCTAGATCAAGAGGTTCAATTCTTCCATCTCTTTTTTGAACTTTAGTGCCGTTGCTCATATTTTTTTCCAGTTGTTAAATTTAAGTTTTGCTTGAAGACCACTATATGTGTTTGATTCTACTAGATCCTGGACATGATGTCCAGCAAGAACCATATCATTAATATCTTTTTCTCTTATGTTAGATGGCCAGATAACAACATCTTCCCCTCTGTCAATTGTGTCCCTAATACGCCTGAGGATTTCACTGTTCCTGGGTTCGTTATCAAATATCCAGCAGCAATTGCTAATCCCCCAATCACGCTGAACAAGATCAGCTCCACACATAGCAACCGCATTGCGAAGGAACGTGCTGTCAAAAGGTCCTTCTGTAATATAGACTCTTGTGCTTTTGTCAATTCTATCCAGTCCATAGATTTTGGGCGCATCTTCTTCCAACATAATGGTTAAGTATTTAACAGGGTTTGTAGAGAGTGCTCTACCCTGAACCCCAATAAGTTTGTCATCCCTAACAAGAGGAATAACAATTCTTTCCTCACCAAATTTAGTTTTTTCAAAAGAATTTGGTTTGATTAAATTAGCAAACTCTTGGAAGTTTTTAGCATAATAAAATTTACCATCAAAGATTGCCCTTGCATTTAGATATGCTCTAGATTTATCTACATCAAAAGCAGATGGTAAGTCAATTACAGTTTTTTTAAAGACAGGTTTCTTTGAAAGTTTCTTAAAGATATCTTCAGGTTCCTCTGTTTGAAAGTTCTTTCCAGCATGTCCATCTTTAAACTTCTCAAACACATATTGCTTATGACTCTCAGGATCAATCTGCTTCAGAAAATTATTGAATGACATATTGACGCCACAATTATGGCACTTGTAGTTGGTATTGTTCTTTATCCTATAAAGATAACCACGTGCCTTATTCTTGTTTTTCTGTGAGTCACCACATATAGGACATCTAAGATTGTAAAGATGTGGTTTAACCTTTTTAAATTTCTGGAATCTGGATGATATCAGATTAATATATTTGATATCAATAAAATCCATTAACCGTCAATAGCACCTCTTTGTATTGTAGTTGGTTCTGGGACTGGTGTCAAGATTCTACTTGCAATTCCATTATTATTCATCAAAAAAGTAAGAACAGCAAGACCACCAACTGCCATCCATACTCTCTTCTCTAATCCACGTAATCTTTGCAGCACACTGTCATGATCTGCGTCCATTTTATCACGGAGTTTGTCAATTTTAATAAACAATACTTTGTCAATTTCTTCCTGTTTTGAAATTCGCTCTTCATGAACAGCAAGCATTCTGCTAACTGTTGTATTTACCTCACTTAATTTTGCTATTGCGACATCAATTCTGAGTACAATAGGTTTTAAGTCTTCAATTTTTTGCTCAAGAACAGCTAATTTAACTTGATTTTCTTCCATTGTTAAAATAGGGATTGAAGTTCATCACTTTCTTCATCGCCTTTTTATCATCTCTTTTTTTTCTCTTTGACATTAGGTCATTGATATATTTTTTAACATATTTTCTTCTACCATCAATCTTCATGGGTTTATCATAACCAGCAGTAGGTCCCTTAGCAGCAGAAGAACCAGAGAATCCACCAGAACCTCCAGGAGGATTTGCTACCATACCCTCCTCATTAACACCAAATTCTTGATACATTGCACTACGAAATGCATCAATCATTCTATCAATCTTCTGCTTTTCCATCTGTTATCCTATTGAGTTCTTTTAAACACTCATCATCTAAATTTAAATCATGAATATCTGTTTTAGGATATTCAGGAAGTCTATCTAAAAAGACAATGAATGTCTTTACTACATCCCAATATTCTCTTTCAATTTTATAAAACAACATTGGAGTTGCTGCTTCACCAAAAATATTATAAAGAATAATAAAATGATTAATAAGAAGATGAGATCTCAGTTCACCATTATTTTTATACCTCTTAAGCAGCCTCTTAATATACTTAAAATGATTTAAGTCTTTATCAAAGTCTTCACGAGTAACTGCTTGTGGGTTCTGATAATATTTAATAGCAAAAAGAAGAAAATTCTTCTCATTCAATCCATCAAATCTCATTTAAAAATCATGCAGGGGGATAGATTGGAGCATTGCCAGTGTTAATACCAGAGGATGCTACAAGAACTTCAGATTTAACTCTAAAGTTTCCTTCACAATCTCTGTAAGTATGAATACCAACCCAACCAGCATGAGCAACATCATAGGTGCCATCCTCACCAATTGCAGCACTTGCTTCACTAACACCGAATACCATTTTATTAAATCCACCACCCAGTCTTAGGAATTCTTGTTCTGTTTGTGTTCCAAATGAATTAGTAATGGTTGATCCAAGTCCAATCATCACACTAGTATCACCAAATAACAATCTATCATTTGCTGAAATTGCAACACTGATTGTTGAACCAAGTGTGATACTGGTGCTATTACCAGAAACTACACTGATAAAAGACCCATTCTCAATGAATCCAGATCCAAATGAACCTGAATTAAGAGAAACTGCTCCACCAAGTGCATTGATGCCATTAACAACAAAAATAACTGTTGTTCCTACGCCAACTGCACCACTAGCAGTTACAGTTGCAGTTCCAATTGAAACAACTCCTCTTGAAACTCCCCCATCTTTAAATGCATCTCCTACTTTCAAAATTCCACCTAGGAATCCACCAGCTTGTTGATCAAGATTGAATGCAACTATACTTGATCCAGCACTTGCCCCTGCTTGTGAAAGATCAAATGCTAAGTGTCCAAATGTTTCATTTGCCCTATTGAATGCTTCATTATCACTATATGTGTGGTCTAAAACAGTATACTTAGGAAGTTGTGTGCCTGTATATGCAATTCCACTTATTGCAGACCCAGAAAGTCCCATTGTACTGCCAATTGTGCAAGATAACGTGCTTGCAACGCTAACAATAACAGCATCGCCCTCATAACTAGTTGCACTAGATGCAGTAGGATCTCCAAATCTTATAACATCACCAACACCTGGATTATCAGTCTCTCCAAAGGAGGTCCCTGAACCAGTCACAATGCCCGTATCATACGCTAGTGTAACTGTGCCAGCACAATCTAAGTTGTCGCGGTCGCCCCAGAGTGCCATGTTTCTCTCTCTCAGTAATTTATTTGCTAATTAATATTTATAAAAATATCACTCCCTTGTCTTGATGGCTCCTGAAACCACTTCCAAGAGTTTATCATCCATATCAGTCTTAGTTAACTTAACTGCTTTGCTAAGAATAACTAAACAGATCTCAATAAGTTTTTCTCCAAGTTCCTCATTCTCAGGAATCTTAGAAACAGCATCAGAAATAATTTTTGATGCAAATGGCAATAAAAATGCAAACATTTTACAAGTGCGTCTGCACTATATATCATCAATCTTTATTTGAGACCCACTTACCTTTTTCTTTGTCAAATTTTTTAACTTCTCCAGGTTTCAATCTATTTTTTGCTTCCTTTGCTCTTTGAACAAATTTGCCATATTTCATTCTATCATCTTGTTGCTTATGGCGTTTCTTCTCATCATCATATCTTTTCATGAGTTTTGAGTCTGCATAGTCAATTTTTTCAGCAAACATTGTCCATCTCCTCCTTACATTTCCTTCATCCATTGTATTAACAAATCTCTTTGATGCAGCAACCATAGCATCAACTGATGGTCCATCTCCAAGATTACTACTTAAGGTAGTTTTCATTACAGGATAGACGCCACTACCTAATGACCATTTATTAAGTCCAGGTTCAGCAGCAGTTTGAAAGTCTTGTGATAAAAGATCTTCACTACCTTTAAATAATTTTTTATCTACACCTGCAACAGGACCAGATAATGCCGCATCATTACTAAATCCATTACTTTGTCCAGGATTATTAGCATGATTTGTAGATGTTTCAGATAGATTCACTTCAAAGCGCCTTTACCATACTTCTTAATGATATCATTTTTGACCTTACTGAATGCTCTTTCTGAAGCTTTGGGATCAGGTTTTTTCCTACCAAATGTATTTGGTTTACCTATGGGTTTGTCATATCTATTATTCCCATCAACACCACCTCTTTCCATTCTTCTATCTCTAAGACTATCTTCTGTCTCTTCAGCATTCAATTTGGCAGCAATTGCCATCTCACGCTTTTTTTCTTTTGTCTTTCCCTTGAATTGAGGAGCATCAGATTTGTAGAAGTCTTTGATGACTGTACCCATCTCTGCTTTCTTCATGTTCAATTTTTCATCAACAACTTCTTCCTTCATCTTCTCACGCTTAGCCTTTGCCTTAGCAAGCAACCTTGCTTTAGCAGCATCCTGTTCACTCTTAGGGATGTCTATATTAGTCAAAGCACCAACTTTCTTATCTACATCACCAGGAGCATAACCTTCTCCTACTTCTTTAGTAGGTGCTTTAGATCCTGCTTTACTAATTTCTTTTCTTCTTTCTCTAGCAACTTGCATATCAATCATTGTCTTTCTCTTTTGGAGTTGAAGTTCCTTAGGACTCATCATCTCCTCAATCTCTTCCATTTCCATGATGGTGCCACCAATTTCTTCAATGGCTTCCTTCATACCCATTGTGGGGTTGATAGTAATTTTGTTGTTTATCTTCTTCTCTTTGATTTTTTTACTATTTTCTTCACCCTCTACCTCAAATAAATCAGTGGTTTCACTTATTTCATTTCTCCAATCTGATTTTTGTGTTCTCCACTTACTCTCAGACAATCCCAATGATGACTTGACAGATGCTCTCTCAGTAGCACTAATACCAGAGTGCTGTGCCATATAATCATTGAATGCTTTCATCAGATTACCAGTCTCTTTGGCTTTATATCTGATTGCTTTAGTCAGAGATCTAACTCTTGACTTCATTTCCTCAGGTGAATTGTCCATAAGTCTAGCAATTACTTCTTTTTCTTATGTTTATTTATGAAATTCCTAATATCGTTTACACCTGTCATTCTTGAAACATACTCTCTATGTGAATTTGTTCCAACTTCTCTCTGACTTGCTGGGACACCAGATGGACCAGGATAGTTTACAACTGCTTCTGTAATATCTTTTAACCAAGACTTGAACATGATGTTGTCTTCAGTCACAGCAATAACATAATTTGTTCCTCTTCTGATCACATTACCAATTAAACCATGATTAAGGTTTTCAATTAATTGATTTTTTTTGAAAACTCTACCAGAGACATAATTTTCTCTAAGATTCTTCCAATCAAATTTAGGTGCAATTTCCCAAAGACTCCATCCCTCTTTAACACTCATCTTCTTACGAAGATTATTCATCATTAACTTAGCAGACTTATCATCAATATTATCTGGAATACCTTGTCTAAAGGATTTAAAATCATCTTCTGCTGCTGCCTTTCTCATCTTGGATGCTGACATCCCCTCAACACCCTCAGCGTCGGGATCTCTTTCTCCAGCAGATACAGTCTCCATACCAGAAAAATCATAGAGTTGACCATTATAATCTCCTGAGAGTTTTCCAAACTCTTTAACCCTGTCACCACCAACCACAATCTTAACACTTGAATATCCATCTTGATGTGCCTGCTTCAAAACGTCAAATATAGTCCTAGCATTGGGATCATTTACAATGCTTTCTGAATGATCAGGGAACATTTGTTTCATCATATCAACCTTTTCATCAGCATCAAAAGGATTCTTTTTCTTGTCCTGAGTCCTTGATGGATAAACTTTTAATGATCCCTTACCTGCTGCTTTCTTTGCAGCATCTAACAATTTTTTATGTCCTATTGTTGGCGGATTAAACCTGCCAAATGTAACTGTAAGTGGTCCAAGGTCTTCTTTAGCTGTCCCATCTGCACGTGTAGGGACTGGCATTCTCCTTGGACTTCCATCTGCAAATTGTCCAAATTCTCCTTGCTGCACTGGCATTTGCTGCAAGTCTTGTTGCTGAGATTGCTTTTGTTTAGGTTCTTCATCTGCCTCAGGTGATTGCGACTTCTCTTTTTTAGAGAGCATTTCAAGTCTTCCTTTTTTGGTAACAGCAACTCTGTTACCATCCTTATCATACCAATTACCATGACCATCACCAGTTAACTGTTGACGTGCAGCAGTCTCTGATGCCTGTGATACCCTAGCTTCTGTCAGGAAATTTAAGAATAATTTCATTAGGTATGATTTTTCCTCATACAATATTTATGAGTTGGCCAGACTGAATACATCAGAGTCACTAGTAGCAGCAACACCAGTCTCATCAGTGAACTTTTTTAGATCATTTTTTGATGGATTGGCAAACCTTTCTCTTGCCATATCATGATACTCTTCTGAAAGATCAAATCCAATATAATCATGCCCAAGAAGACTTGCAACCAGACCAGTGGTGCCAGAACCACTGTAAGGATCTAGCACCACACCTGGTTTTTCCATGACTGCTTGAAGACACCTTGCAGGGAGTTGGATAGGATATGGAGCAGGATGAGGATTCTTCATCTCAGGACCAAACTTCCAGACACTAGTCCAATTAGCAGAACGCCTTGGAAGTCTAGGATGTTTAGAACCTTTACATAACCAGAAGATTCTCTCATCAGTTTGGATGAATCTGTAACCAGAAATCTCAGGTCCACTACCACGATTCCAGATAATCTCTTCCCTGATGTTCCACTTGGTTTTAGTCAACCATTGCCAGGGTGAAGAAGCACCACCTTTATCATACCTGACTTTGTGATTATAAAACAGAGATCCACCTGCCCTAGTCTTATCAAAAAGAATATCTAATAGTTCAATCTGCTGCTCTTGATACTCATCTTCAGGAAGGGTGTCATCAAAGTCTTGATACTCAATTTTACGAAACAAACCCCCACCAACACCTCTCTTGTTGTATGGGGGAGAAGTCACAGTACAGTCAATGGACTCATCTTCCAACTCAAGAGCAAGGTTGATACAGTTACCAGTCCTGAGATCAATCATAGTCATGCGCTTATATGGGAATACTATAGCACACCTATTGAACTTTGACAAATGGTCCAGCAAGGTCTGATTGAGAAATATTCATCTTTGAAGACAAAAAGTATGCATGAGAAACCAACTCTCCAAGTTTGCCCTGCTGATTTGCCATGAGGAACATCTTAATATATCTAAGGTGTCTTAATTTTGCTCTAATTTTTGTAGCAAAGTTCTTACCAGAGGGAACACCAGAGTCCATAATCATCATTGCTTTGATGAATTCATCTGGTGATACAGATTTCCTGTCAATTTCTGGACCCACAATATCTACAGGAACATTTCCACTTGACATAGACAAAACTCTTTTAAAATAAGTTTGCCAGTATTTAATTTGAACATCAGATGCTTTACCATTAAGAGGAATATTAAAATTTAAATCCTCATTAGTATACTTCCTAACCAATTTTGCCATTTCTGGTCCAGGAATAGAACCATTTCTTGCAGAAGCAGTAACGTATTTTCCTTTATTGTTTATTGCTTTATCTCTTGGTTCTGTAACATCAGCAGATTTACTTCCTACTTTTGTCTCCCAGGTGTACCTTTTTTTGTAAGCGCCTGCTTCAAATTCCATTTCAAATCTTAAAGAATTTCCAACAAAGTCCATATCATTTGCTCTTCTTCCAGATGAAATTTGAAATCTAGTATTAAGTGGAGTTACAATTGAACCAGATTTAACATCAAGTCCATCTGGTCCAAGAGCAATATTTGTTGGGGTAATCTTAACATTTACATTCTTTGTCTTCTGCTTGAGAGAAATTGGAATTAAAATTTTGTCCTCTAGAAGAGAAGACATATATCTATTTACTGTACCAACAAAAATTCCAGGATCTAAATCAGAAAATTGTTCTTTAAGTTCATTTATAGTAGTTTTAATTTCTCTTTCTTTATTTGCTTTTACAATATAGACATCTGCAGTGTCCCAAGAATCTTTCTTTCCTGCAAAAATTTTTTTTTGTTCTTTGCCAAAACTATCCCAAATATAATTTAAAACATCAGTTGTTTTTGTTGGTGGAATAGAATTTGTCCTTCCATCATAATGAGCGTATTTCCATGTTGTATCTTTAGATCCACTGCTGTGTCCAATGTATGTCATTAATGCTTCAGTGCCCGCAAGAATACCTTCCCTCCAATCATTTGACATAGAGGGGTATTCTTTATCCATGGCATCAGTCATTTCAGGAGATACACCAGGTTTTGCAGATTCTCCATTGTCAATTGCTTGATAATAAGATGCGATGGATGCTGCTTCAAATTTTGCAGTATCTGCCATGAATCAAAGTGATGCAATAATTTTTAAGATTTCAGTCTCAGAGAACTTACCAGAGGTTTCTAATTCCTCTTTCATACCTTTCTTTTTCTTATCATTAAGAGCCTTCTTCATGGCCTCTTCTTTGTTACCATCACCATCAAAGTCAAGGTAGTCAGGTTTAGATCCCTTCTTCTCTGCAACATACTCTTCTTTATTCATATCATTTCTATTGTATTTTTCAGCATCCTTGTTCAATGCCTTGACAATCTTACCAGACTTTTTACCTGCCTCAGTTCCTTTGTCACCACCTTGTAGTGCTGTACGTGACAGGTTTCCTGCCTTGCGGAACATGGTGTTTCTCTTACCTCTTGAGAGTTCTTTGTAACCCTCTTCAACTTCAGTCTCAACCTGTTCATTCTTGGGAACACAGTTAGGAACCATCTTACCACCTTTCTTCTTCATCCCAACTTGCTTATGGGAGTCCCAGCAAGGATCACTTTTCTTCTCATTAAACATCTTGAGAAGACCATTCTTAATAATAGCAGAGTCTTCAGCAACTACTGTGCTATGCAATCTTTGAACTCTCTTGTCTTGGTTGTGTCTTGTGGACCAAGTTTCTGAAAGTCTCTTTTGCTGTCTATACTTTACAAACTCTTCAAGAGCTTGCTCTTTATTTTTTAATTTGATTCTACTAAATGTCTCACCAAATGCTTCAAGAATTCTTTGCACTTTCTCTTGTCTTCCAACAATAGAAGATTCAGGAACCATGTTTGAGATGATGTCCTCTGCTTCAGATACAGATACTTCTTCAAGAACTACTTCAAGAACTTCTTCAGCAATGTTACGAAGATCATCATCTTTGAGTCTTGCAGTGTTCATTTCACTGATCAGATCTCTTTGTGAATTTAATTCTTCTTTTGCTTCTTGACTATGGACTGCAGTATATGCATCCATAAAGTTACGCATTGATGAGGACATCTCTACAATTACTACATATCTCTTTTTATTTATGCTGGGGGATATTCAGTAGGTTCTGATGATGGTTCTGGGTAAGTCTTTTCATTTTTATTAAAACCAAATGGCCCAACACCAGGTGTATCAAACTTACGACGTTTTTGTGCCATACTACAGACTGTTTCCATAATTTTAATTGTATCTTCTACAGTGCAGTTTTCTGGCATACTACGATGCACAATATCAAAGAGTGGGAAAAACTCTTTAGCAGCATCATTCACCTCACCAGGTGTTAGTGGATCATACTCTTGCATCATTTACCTCCAGTGTCATAACCAAGTTTGTCATCTTCTTGTTTTAGTTTATCTTGTTCCAACTTATTAAGTTGTTCTTCAATTTTAGTATCAATATTTAAAATAAGATTACGAATATCAATAATTCTTGTAGGACAACAAGAGATATCTAAAGTGTATTCTTTTTGCTCACGAAATAGTGTGCCTCTAAGAGCTGCTGCAGTTTGAATATCAAGTTCAAGATTGATCATACATCTCCTTCTTTACGGTTCTCAGAGTAATACTCATTAAAAGCACCATCAGGATACCTTGCACTCAATTTCTCAATATTCATATCAAGAATTTCATCAAAGTTAGTATCTAATGCCATGAATGCTTGAGCAAGATACCAACAAATGTCTCCCAACTCACGCTTCATATGAAATACATTATCTTCATTATAGGGTTTGCCTTGAAAGATAATCTTCTTAACTACTTCTGTAAACTCACCTGCTTCTGCAGATAGTCCAAGAGCAGCAGTCAAAAGTTGAGAGGTATTAGTTCCATTTGCCTCAAGTTCAGCAATTCTAGTTGCCATGAATACGTAATCAAGACTAGCATCACTAGTAGTTTGCTTCACAAAATCAACATAGTTATTCAAAACTTAAATCCCTCAAATGTTTTTTTAGGTTTCTCTTCTGGATCATACTCCTTATCCTTACCATTGTCAAGGATATCATCTTGAGCTGACTGTTCACAATCATACAATCTCATCTTTGCTCTATCAACACCAATAACAAATCTCTTGAACATATTGATATCATTATATCTGTTCTTCAATTGCTTCACCATAATTTGTCCCAACCCCTCCAACTCTTCAGTGCTAATAAGGGCAAACATAAGATCAGCAGTAGCAGGGAGGCCAAAGGATTCAGAAGTATCAGTGAGTTCAACATCAGAGCTCCCAAAACCAGAACGAGTGGTTTGAGTAGCAGAGATGATGGGGACATTTGCCTCACATGCTAATCCTCTAAGTTCTTCAGCAATAGCCTTGACAACAGTATATGAATTGACATTACTGCCTGCGCGATACCTAGAGGAAGCACATATATTAAGGTAATCAATGAAAATAATATCAGGTCTAAATGATTTCTTAAGTGCAAGTTCATTAAGAAGTGATGTAAAGTGACCACTGTGAGCACTTGCAGTTGGATACTCTTTAATTATAAGAGTACCTTGAGTTTTTTCTGCAATGTTTGTCACTTTATTTTCAAACATTTGCTTTGGTAAGTCAGCAATCTCTTGGATGTTTACATTCAAAAGATTAGCATCAATTCTTTCTGCAATTCTTTCCTCAGACATCTCAAGCGTGATGTATAATACATTCTTGCCTTGGAGTAACACACTGCTTGCGACATGACACATAAACAAAGACTTACCAACACCAGTGCCAGCGAGAGCAATATTAAGTGTTTTGTTTGGAAGGCCACCCTTTGTAATTTTGTTGAGAAATTCAAGGTCAAATGCAATCCTTTCTTCTTTTTTGTTATATAGTTCAAACCTTTCTGCATAGTCCTCTAGATAATCATGTCCTACATGATTGTCAAAACTTACAGCAAGAGCATCAGAAAGAATTGAGGGTATAGCATCAGGTTGCTTCTTTTCATCTTGCCCATCAGCAATTGCAATTGATTCCATAAGTGCCAAGTAGATAGCACGTTCTTTACACCACTTCTCAGTTGTGTCTTCTAACCACCCTTTCTCTGCTGGTTCAGCATCAAGATAACTAATAAGTTTAGATATCTCAGTATAAGAAGTATCATTAATATCTTTTCTCTTTTCAATCTCAATACTTAAGACTTCCTTTGAGGGAACTTCATTATACTCAGAAACAAAAGATACAATCTCCTCAAAGACAATCTTTTGATTATGGTCTTGAAAATAATCTGATTTAATAAAAGGAATTACTTTCCTAAGATACTCTTCATTATGTAAAAGGTTCCTAAGAACCAAAAATTCAATTTTGTTCATCAGGTGACCACAAACAATAAGTTGACAAAATATACTTTTTACCCTTTATCACTGGATTGCCTCTGTGGGGAAACATCCAATAAGGGGGAAACAAAAGAACTGAACCCTTCTTTGGTTTGATGCTTACATCAGGATAGAATACTGTTTCACCTCCTTCAAAATCATCATTCAAATAATATATAAAAGCAACATATCTGAGTGATGTATCATAACTTGCCACATCAGCATGTGTATCATACTTATCTGTTGATCCACCAATATATCTTTTAATATTAGATCCTTCAAATGTAAAGGTATTTGTATTAAAGTGTTTACCATACTCACCCAAATACTCTTGGTATTTAAGTGCAATGGTTTGAGATAGACTAAGGATTTTTTTCTCTGCTACCTTATGATGAGTGCCAATAAAAAGATTAGTCCAATTAGGATATCCTCCCCTGTCTAATCTTTGTTTTTTATCGCTATCTTCAAATAACCTAATATATTCATCACAAATTTCATCTGGAACTACATTATCAATTTTGAGACAGTAATCTAATATATTCATAGACCGTAAGAGAACTCCTCCTTAGCAATCTCATCAAGTTTCTCCATTACTTCTGGAGTAAAGTATGCTTCTGGGTCTTTATAGATTGCCTTGGCATAAACTTTCTTGCCATCTATCTCATAACGACCTGCAACATTTTTCCAGAGACCTCCCAGTTCACCCA
>ERZ802830.2285-NODE-2285-length-17559-cov-10.7864_pt1 | contig 17559 bp, 19 predicted proteins | sample MGYA00345654_ERZ802830 | MGnify/ENA primary metagenome ERZ802830 (study PRJEB30503, sample SAMEA104212375) | marine metagenome | biome: Westerlies Biome; feature: [SRF] surface water layer (ENVO:00010504) within the epipelagic zone...; material: water...
ATTGAAAAAGAAGACGCTTTAAAAGGAAAAATGATTATGCAAGTTCATGACGAACTTGTCTTTGAGGTTCCTGACGAGGAGATTGAAATATTTAATGTTAATGTAAAAAAGATAATGGAAAATATAGCTTCATTAGATATTCCCTTGATTGTTGAGATTGGAAGCGGAATAAATTGGGAGCAAGCACATTAAATGATTAAACCTATTCATGCCATCATAATTGGTGACGAAATACTTTCAGGAAAAAGAAACGATAAACACTTAAATCATTTATCAAAAGTATTGACCTCCAATGGTTTATCACTAATAAAAGCTGATTTTATTCCAGATGACTTAAAGGTTATAGCTGATACCATTAAAAGTAAATTACAATGTATCGTTTTTTGTTTTGGTGGAATTGGGGCAACTCCCGATGACTGCACGCGACAAGCAGCTGCTAAAGCTCATAACAAAAAAATTATAAGGAATTCAGAAGCCTTAAAGCTCATAGTTGACAAGTTTGGTGATAATGCTTTTCCAAAAAGAGTGATGATGTCAGATCTTCCCGAGGGAGCACATTTACTTCCTAATAGCATCAATAATATTCCTGGTTTCTTCATTAATGAACATTTCTTTATGCCTGGTTTTCCCGAAATGTCATGGCCAATGGTTGATTGGATTTTAAGGACTCATTATAGCGATCAGCTTAATAATAAAAATTTAGATTCGTCTGTGTGGATAGATGATGTTCCTGAAAGTATGTTAATTGATCTTATGAATGAAGTTACTAAAAATAATCCAAATATAAAGATATATAGCCTACCTAAATTAGGGCCTAAAATTAAAGTCGAGCTTGGTGTAAAAGGAAATATTTTAGATGTAAAAAAAGCAATGGAAGAAATTAAAAAGGGTTTATCAACTCTGAGTCACAAATGGTATGAAAACTAATTAAAAAATTTCACTTTCCCAATTTCAATTTTGATTATAAAATAGGCACCTCTTTTAATCATTAGAAACTTCATGAAAATAAGTAACCTTAGTATTAAGAATAATTTGTTTTTAGCTCCCATGGCTGGAGTCACTGACAGACCATTTCGCGTGCTTTGCAAAAGTTTTGGTGCAGGTGTAGCGGTAAGTGAGATGGTTACTTCAAATTCATTGTTATACGGTAGTGAAAAAACAAAAAGGCGTGCTGATCATGAAGGTGAAGTAGATCCAATATCTGTTCAAATTGCTGGTGCAGACCCTAAAATGATGGCAGATGCTGCAAGATATAACAAAGACAATGGTGCTCAAATAATTGATATTAATATGGGATGTCCAGCAAAGAAAATATGCAATGTTATGGCAGGGTCAGCCTTACTTAAACACGAAAAATTAGTAGAAGATATTTTACATTCAGTCGTAAATTCTGTAGATATTCCAGTGACTTTAAAAATAAGAACTGGGTGGGACAAAGATAATCGCAATGCACTAAATATTGCACAGATCGCAGAAAGTGCAGGGATTAAAGCCCTCAGTATTCATGGAAGAACCAGAGCATGTCTCTACAAAGGGGATGCAGAATATGACACTATAGCAAAGGTAAAACAAAATATCGGAATACCAGTAATTGCGAATGGTGACATCACATCTCCTGAAAAAGCAAAATATGTTCTTGATTACACTAAAGCTGATGCCGTAATGATTGGAAGAGCAGCACAAGGAAGGCCATGGATTTTCAGAGAAATTGAACACTTTCTAAAAACTGGAGAACATCTTCCACTTCCTACTATTGAAGAAATTCAAATCACCACCATTAAACATGTTCAAGACTTATATGCATTTTATGGAGATGAAAGAGGACTAAGAGTAGCTAGAAAGCACATCTCATGGTACACAAAAGGTTTGAAAAATTCAGCTCAATTCAGAGCATCAATGAATCAAATTGAGAATTGTGAACTACAAATTGCTGCTATTAATTTCTACTTTGACGGCTTAAAAGAGTTTTCCAAATTTATACCTTATGACGAACCTGAAAACGAACCTGACATGGTACCAGCTTAATGAATAAAAATGGCTTAGCTGATAATATTGAATCTCTTCTTGATCAGTATTTTAATGATTTAGCTGGGGAATCCCCAAACGACTTATATGATCTAGTATTAGCCAATGTCGAAAAACCGTTGTTATTATATGTAATGCATTACGCAGAGGGAAATCAAAGTAAAGCAGCTGAGATACTTGGGCTGAACAGAAATACTTTGCGAAAAAAATTAAAAAATCACAATATTGATATTTAAATTCAATGATAAAAATTAAAAGAGCTCTTATAAGCGTATCAGATAAAAAGAATGTGGTTGAGCTTGCCAGGTTATTAGCGTCTAAAGATATTGAAATACTATCTACTGGTGGAACCGCCAAACTTCTTAGAAAAAATAAAATTCCTGTAATTGAGGTTGAAGAATATACTAACTTCCCTGAAATGCTAGGTGGAAGGGTAAAAACACTTCATCCAAAAATCCATGGAGGTATCCTGGGCATTCGAGAAGATAAAGACCATATCAAAACAATGCAAGAAAACAATATTCCTCCAATAGACTTAGTAATTGTTAACTTATATCCCTTTGAAAAAACTATTCAAAATCCCCATTGTAGTCTTGAGGAGGCTATTGAGAATATAGATATTGGCGGGCCTACCATGATAAGAGCTGCTGCAAAAAATTATAGATCTGTTGCAGTTCTAACCAACCCTGACGATTACAATCTTTTAGCTGAAAAATTAAAAGATAAAAATGGCATGTTAGACAAGGATTTCCTTTTTGATCTTTCTAAAAAAGCATTTTTACACACAGCAGAGTATGACGCTGCCATTAGCGCATATCTCAACAAAGATTCTGACGAGAATTTTCCAAAATTAAAAATACAAGTTTTACATAAGGAATTAGACATGCGATATGGAGAAAATCCTCATCAAAAAGCAGCCTTTTACTGTGATAAAAATCTACCAAATTCTAGTTTATCTAACTTCTCTCATCTTCATGGCAAAGAACTATCTTTTAATAATCTTAATGATGCAAATAATGCATGGGAATGTGTTAAGAGTTTTGATCAACCTACCTGCGTGATTGTTAAACATGCAAATCCATGTGGGGTATGTTCTGCTTCAACAATTGACAATGCATATCTCGGAGCATTTGCAACTGATCCAACCTCAGCCTTTGGAGGTATTATTGCCTTCAATAAAGAAATTAATGAAGCAACCGCTTTGCTAGTTATGAATCAATTTGTTGAGGTACTTATTGCGCCAAGCTTTTCCGATGAAGCAATGCGAATTTTTAAAAAGAAAGATAACGTAAGATTACTTTCTGTACCCATAGGTCCTGAAAATGATTTATATGATTATAAAAAAATTGCTGGCGGATGGCTTGTTCAAACGATAGACGACCATAAACTAGATATTAACAAATGTGAGGTGGTTTCAAAATTAAAACCAACAAAAAAACAGTTAGAGGATATGTTATTTGCATGGAAAGTAACACAATTTGTAAAATCAAATGCTATTGTTTTTTGTAATAAAGGTCAGACTCTTGGTGTGGGCGCAGGACAAATGAGTAGAATCGACAGCACTAAAATTGCTGGTATAAAAGCACAAAATGCAGGACTTAGTTTAACGGATAGCATTGTTGCTTCAGATGCATTCTTCCCATTTCGAGATGGAGTCGATGAACTCGCAAAATATGGGGCTAAATGTGTTATCCAACCCGGGGGAAGTTTGAGAGACAAAGAAGTTATAGAAGCTGCAGATGAACATGGATTGGTAATGATCTTTACAAAAATTAGACATTTTAAGCATTAATTAAATGATTGCGCTGATAATTGGAGGTGGGGGAAGAGAACATGCACTTGCATGGAAAATAGCGCAAGCGCCCAATGTAAAAAAAGTATATGTGGCTCCTGGAAATGGCGGTACAGCCAGTGAAACAAAAAAAATTGAAAATATTCCTTTATCAGATTTTAATGAACTTGCTGAATTTGCCAAAAAGAATGGAGTCGATTTGACGATTGTTGGTCCTGAGCTTCCGCTAGCTCAGGGAATAGTAGATCTTTTTAAAGAACATAACTTAAAAATATTTGGTCCATCAAAACAGGCAGCCCAACTAGAGAGCTCAAAAGATTTTGCAAAAATATTCATGACTAAGCATGGTATACCCACCGCTAAATATGAAACATTCACAGATATTACATTAGCTAATAAATACATAGAAAAAAATGGAGTACCCATTGTTATTAAAGCTGATGGATTGGCTGCTGGTAAGGGAGTTATTGTTGCCCTAACCAAAGAAGAGGCTCATCAAGCTGTAGACTCAATGTTAAGCCAAAATAAGTACGGTGATGCAGGGGCTCGAATTGTAATTGAAGAATTCTTGGATGGTGAAGAGGCAAGTTTTATAGCAATTTGTGATGGAGAAAATGTTCTACCTTTAGCATCAAGCCAAGATCATAAAAGGCTTCAAAATAATGATCTAGGTCCAAACACAGGAGGAATGGGAGCTTATTCCCCAGCACCAGCGGTAAATAAGGAAATTCATGAAAAAATAATGAATCAAATTATTCTCCCAACAATGAAAGGTATGAAAAAAGATGGAGTAAAATTTCAAGGTTTTTTATATGCCGGGGTGATTATAGATAATAATTGCAACATTAAAACGCTTGAATTTAATTGCAGAATGGGTGACCCTGAAACACAACCCATACTTTTCCGCTTGAAAAGTAATTTATTTAATATTCTTATGGCTGCAGAGAGTGGAAATCTATCCAATATCAAGGCTGAATGGGATGATGGATATGCCATTACAATTGTAATGGCAGCACATAATTATCCCAACAAACCGAGGTTAGATGATCAGATATATAATATAAATAACATTGACAATGATTGCTACACGTTTCATGCTGGTACCAAAAAAGTAGGTGACAAAATTTTCACATCAGGTGGACGCGTTCTTGGTGTAACTGCCAGAGCAAAATCCTTGCAAGCTGCCAAAGATAAAGTTTATAAACTAACTTCCTCAATAGAGTTCAGTGGTGCGCAATATCGAAATGATATCGGACAAAAGGCACTCATTAGGTCTAGTGAAAAATAATAGATTATTTAGGTACCTCAAGTCTGGAGGCATTATTATTTACCCTACTGAATCCTCCTTTGGCATTGGTTGTGACCCCTGTAACTTAACGGCTATTAAAAAGATAATGGTCATTAAAAAAAGAAATGCTAATAAAAACTTTATACTAATATCTGCATCGATTAAGAATACTAAAAAATATATTCTACAGTTAACTGGAACGGAGTTAAAAAAAGCTAATAAAAAATGGCCAGGGCCACATACCTGGATAATGCGATCTCAACATAATTGTCCAAAATGGCTTAAAAAAAATGATAAAGTTGCTCTCAGACTACCAAGTTTTAAACCTTGTCAGGATTTATGTGCATCATTAGGTATTGCTCTAATTTCAACTAGTGCAAATATAAGTGGTAAAAAATCATTAAAGAAATATAGGGATGTGTGTCGACTTTTTTATAACAAAAGCAAAATAATGAAAGGTAGAATTGGTTATAGTAAGAAACCATCAACCATACAAGATTTACAAACGGGAAAAATTATTAGGTCATGACTCTCACGCATGAATCAGTAAACAAAGACCAAGTAAAAGATTATTTGATAGATTTACAAAATAATATTGTTGGTACCATTGAATTAGTAGATGGAAAGAATTTTCTTCATGATTCATGGCAGCGAAAAGAAGGTGGTGGTGGTACAACCTGTATTATGGAGAATGGTTACATTTTTGAAAGAGCGGGGGTTGGTTTTTCGCATGTTGTTGGATCGAAACTTCCTAAATCTGCTACTGATGCTCATCCAGAAGTAGCTAATAGAAAATGGGAGGCAATGGGGGTCTCGCTAGTCTTTCATCCAAACAATCCATTTATTCCTACAGTGCATATGAATGTTCGCTTCTTTGTTGCATCTAAAAAAGGATATCCTGATATTTGGTGGTTTGGTGGGGGAATGGATTTGACGCCATACTACCCGTTTATTGAAGATGTAATTCATTTTCATCAGACAATTAAAACTGCAATAACACCCTATGGGCAAGACCTTTATGTAAAGTTCAAAGAGCAATGTGACGATTATTTCTATTTAAAACATCGAGATGAGCCCAGAGGTGTAGGTGGTATTTTCTTTGATGATTTTAATGAAAAAAACTTTAATCACTCATTCAACCTTACCAAATCTGTAGGTGATAATCTCCTTAACGCATACATGCCAATTTTACAAAAACGTAAAGATATATCGTATAACAAAAGGCAAAAAGATTTTCAGCTATACAGAAGAAGTAGGTACGTAGAATTCAACCTACTCCAAGATAGAGGAACACTATTTGGTATCCAATCTAAAGGGAGGGTAGAATCTATCCTTATGTCTATGCCCCCTCTTGTAAAGTGGAGTTATGACTGGGGCCCTGAAAAAGATAGTGACGAAGAAAAACTTTATACAAAATTTCTCGTTAAGAAATCTTGGGTATAAAACTATAGATCTAAAATCCATCGCACCATCAAATTTAACTCATCATTTGTAATGTTGGGATGAGACATCATTGGTATATTTCCCCAATTTCCACTTCCACCTTTTTTAATTTTTTGTGCAAGTATTTGTTGGTTGCTAATATTATTTTCATATTTGTTGGCAATATCAATAAAAGAAGGGCCAAGAACTTTTAACTTAACACTGTGGCAGGCAAGACAACCATTCTTTTTTATCAGTTTTTTTGCATCATTAGCCAACCCATTATGTGTAATGAATACCAAAATTGTAATTAATGAAGATACAAATTTTTTCATACTCGATTAGTTATAAAATTTTACTAAAAGTTCCACCCTACTTTAAAGGCTAATCAAGCAAAATATATGTTAAAAAAAATAATTGTTCTTAATAATCATGAACTGAATACTCGGTTGCAATGCTATGGGATAACTGAGGATAGACTACAATAGAATTTTCAAGTGTATTTGCTGTTTCAACACAGACCATTCTTCGCCACTCATCTTTTTCTCCCATGTCTCCCATCTCAATTGCATTGTCTTTTCCAGGCGTCCATATTACTGTGGAATTGCTATTTGATTTTTTAATTGTTATAACTCTATTAAATTTTTCATCCTCAATATAACAATCATTACTAGTATTTGAATACACTCTATCGAATGCCCCTTTAAAAGTAATCGCATTTTTTTCTATATTACGGTTAAAGTTATCAAATTTGTCGGTATAAACTGCATTCTCTAGACCTGTAATCTTGATATTTTCGATATCTGAGATATAAAAATAAGTATGATAGCCTTCACCAATAGTAAATGGATTATTTGATAAATTAGTAGTTTTTAAATTTAAATACAGCGTATGTCCAACGATAATAGTAAGCTCAAGATCATAATCGTATGTCAACTGTTTAGTCGCAGCTTCCGTTGGTAACATTTTTAAAATAATTTTTACTGCGCCATTTTTAAGCTTTACACAATCCTCAAGTTTCCATGGAATAACTCTTGCAAAACCATGATTACAAAAAGATCCGTCAGTAGGATGCTGACCAAACCAAGGCCAACATATAGGAACGCCACCCCGTATGGATCGTCCTTTTTCATATCTGGCATTGGTTGAAAGCCATAGTACGTCATGTGCGGTTGATTTTGGTCGCCACCAAACAACGTGGCCGCCTTGAAGAGCTATTTTTGCTTCAGCTAAATCATTATCAATTTCAATATACTCTAGACCACTCTCGTCTTGAGTAACTTTCATTATCTCATTGGTCATTTTGAGCTTTTAACTTCTATTTGAGCTATATCCCTTACTGCGCCCTTGGAAGCACTTGTTGCCATCATTGCATAAGCCTTTAAAGCATCTGTTACCCTTCTTTTTCTAGGTTGGGGCTGCCATTTATTTTCCTTTTTTTCCATTGCTTCTCGTCTTAATTTCAGCTCATCATCACTAATTTCCACATTAATCGTTCTATTTGGAATATCAATATTTATAATATCGCCCTCATTAACAAGTGCAATAGCTCCTCCCTCTGCCGCTTCTGGCGAAACATGACCAATACTAAGGCCTGATGTTCCACCAGAGAATCTTCCGTCAGTTAATAGGGCGCATGACTTCCCGAGTCCCTTTGATTTTAGGTAGGCTGTAGGATAAAGCATTTCTTGCATTCCGGGACCACCTTTAGGGCCCTCATAGGTTATGAGTACAATATCACCTGCCACCACATTATCACCCAGTATGGCCTCGACTGCTGCATCCTGTGACTCAAATAGCCTTACTCTACCTTTGAATTTCCAAATTTCCTCATCGACACCAGCAGTCTTAACGATACAACCATCAACCGCAATATTTCCATAAAGAACAGCCAAGCCACCATCTTTACTATAAGCAAAATCTTTACTCCTTATACAACCTTCTTTACGATCTAAATCTAAAGATGGCCATAACTTTTCTTGACTGAATGCCTCAGTGGTTCTTATTCCTCCAGGAGCAGCTAAATAAAAATCTTTGATATATTTTTCTGCTGTGGTGACAATATCCCACTTTTCAATTGCCTCCCCTATGCTGGTATTATGCACACAAGGTACATTATTATTGATTAAATTTGCTCGCTTTAATTCCCCCAAAATTCCATAAACACCTCCAGCACGATGAACATCTTCCATATGATATTTTTGGGTCGCAGGAGCAACTTTTGATAAACAAGGTACTTTACGAGAAATACGATCAATATCTTCCATTGTAAAGTCAACCTTAGCCTCTTTGGCAGCGGCAAGTAAATGAAGAACAGTATTTGTTGATCCACCCATTGATACATCAAGGCTCATTGCATTTTCAAAAGCTTGTTTTGATGCAATATTTCTGGGCAAAACATTGTTATCATCACCCTCGTAGAAACGTTTAGTTATCTCAACAATATTCTTACCTGCTTCTAAAAAAAGAGATTTCCTGGCAGCGTGTGTAGCGAGAGTACTTCCATTTCCAGGTAAGCTTAGGCCAAGCGCCTCAGTCAAACAATTCATCGAATTGGCGGTAAACATTCCTGAGCAAGAACCACATGTGGGGCACGCAGAATTTTCTAAATCTTTTAATTCTGTTTCTGAAATAGATAAATCCCCAGCACCAATCATTGGTGATACTAAATCCACCTTTTGAATACCTTCTCCCCAATTTACCTTGCCGGCTTCCATAGGTCCGCCTGAAACAAATATAACTGGAATATTTATTCGCATCGCAGCCATCAACATGCCTGGTGTAATTTTGTCACAGTTAGAAATACATACCATTGCATCTGCCCAATGTGCATTTACCATATATTCCACACTATCCGCAATTAAATCTCTACTGGGAAGGCTATACAACATACCATCATGTCCCATAGCAATTCCGTCATCTACTGCAATAGTATTAAACTCTTTAGCAACACCACCATGTTTCTCAATTTCCCTTGCAACTAACTGTCCCATATCTTTAAGATGCACATGTCCTGGAACAAATTGTGTAAATGAATTTACGACAGCAATTATTGGCTTATCAAAGTCATTTTCAGACATACCGGTAGCACGCCACAATGCTCTGGCTCCTGCCTGATTTCTTCCATGTGTAGTTACTCTTGATCTATAGGCCGGCATTCATTTTCCTTAATGTTATTAATTACATTTTAACTTATACTTCTATGTATTATGTTAATTCATCCCCAAATTGATCCTATAGCAATAAGTATAGGGCCTTTAAAAGTTCATTGGTATGGACTTATGTATTTTTTTGGTTTCTTAAGCTTCATATATCTTGGGAAAAAACAAATTGTTACCAAGCCTTGGTTTAACCTCAACGAAAAAATGCTTGATGATACCTTTTTTTATGGTGCACTTGGCGTCATCCTCGGAGGAAGACTTGGATACGTTTTATTTTATCAACCAGTATATTATATTACACATCCAGATGAAATATTTGCATTTTGGCATGGTGGTATGTCATTTCATGGTGGCTTAATAGGAGTTCTTATTGGTATTTATTGGGCGACAAGAAAATATAAAGCCAATTGGCTTCATACTATGGATTTTATTGCTCCCCTTGTTCCTCTAGGACTATTCTTTGGTCGCATTGGAAATTTCATTAACCAGGAACTATGGGGGAGACCAACTGAATTATTTTTGGGCATGATTTTTCCAAGCATAGATGATACCCTCAGGCATCCATCTCAACTTTATGAGGCTTTTTTTGAAGGTATAGTATTGTTTCTTATCTTATGGATTTTTTCATCTAAAGAAAGGGCTACAGGACAAATATCGGCGCTTTTCTTAATCTTATATGGTTTCTTTCGATTCTGTATCGAATTTACAAGAGCTCCCGATTCCTTTTTAGGGTACTTTTTCTTTGATTTGACTATGGGACAACTCTTATCTATACCGATGGTTTTGGTTGGTCTTTGGATTTTTAATCGCAGTAAAGTTTAATTAGCAACACCGATTTATACCACTCCATTTTTCTTCTAATTTTTTTAGATAATATTTTTGCCTAGTCATTGGTTCCTTTTTTTGATGGTTTTCACAGCTTTGGTAATGCTTTAAATAAATATCATAAGCATCATCTCCACTAATAGTTCTAATGGCACTCCATATTTTTTTAAAATTAAACATTAGCCACCTCTTTCAATTCATAATCTTTTTGTTTTGTAGCTATCCTTAATACATCAAATACAACTATCCATAAAATAGAAACCAAAAATATAGTTATTCCGGTATCAAGTTTTAGATTAAAAATTAACTTTTCTAAAATATCAATCTCATCAGAGGACAGATTGCCTTCAATTATTTTATTTGACATAGATTGGGCTGATGCAAGAAATCCTATACGAATATCATCACTAAATATTTTTTGATAAGCAGCTGATGTTGTAATAATTAACAGCCAAGTTAATGGAATTGTAGTTATCCAGGCAAATTTGATTCTACCGGTCTTAATAAGTATGGCTGTTCCAACACTTAAGGCAATTGCCGCTAGCATCTGGTTGGCTATTCCAAATAATGGCCATAGAATATTAACTCCACCGTTAGGGTCAATAACACCAATGTATAAAAAATATCCCCAACATAAAACAACAATAGCACTTGATAATATTATGGAAGGCAACCATGATGTTTCCCCTAATTTGGGGTGTATGTTACTGAACATATCCTGAAGCATAAATCTTCCTACCCTTGTCCCTGCATCCAATGTTGTGAGAATAAATACAGCTTCAAACATAATTGCAAAGTGATACCACATTGCCAATAAATGCTTCCCAAATGCATTGGCAAAAATAGTTGCCATGCCAACGGCTAAAGAAGGAGCGCCCCCCGTACGAGCAAACAATGTAGATTCTCCTACATCAGAAGCTAATTGGTTCATTTGCTCTAGAGAAACTGAGAATCCCCATGAATTAATTTTTGATATAACTTCTGATGGTTCATTCCCAACGATACCAGCAGGGCTATTGATTGCAAAATAAATTCCAGGCTCCAAAACACATGCTGCAACAATTGCCATAATTGCTACAAAAGATTCCAATAACATACCCCCGTATCCAATCATTGGAATGTGCTTTTCATTATCAATTAACTTGGGGGTAGTTCCAGATGAAATCAAAGCATGAAATCCTGAAATAGCTCCACAAGCGATTGTGATAAAAACAAAGGGGAATATACTACCCCCAAAAATCGGTCCTGACCCATCAGAGAATTGAGTTACAGCTGGCATTTGTATCTCTGGTTGTAAAATTGCAATTGCTATAGCAAGAAAAATAATGGTACCTAATTTCACAAAGGTTGATAAGTAATCTCTAGGAGCTAATAACATCCATATTGGAAGAACTGCTGCAGCAAATCCATAAATAATAATAGACCAAGCCAAGAAAAGACCTCCGTGATCAAAGTAAACTCTCAAAGTTTCTGACTGGTCAATTACGCCACCTAGATACACTGCCATTAAAAGTAAAGTTACTCCCAATAGAGATGCCTCAAGAACTCTTCCAGGCCTTAAAAATCGCATATAAAAGCCCACCAATATTGCGATGGGGATAGTGGCAGCAACTGTTGAAGTTGCCCATGGACTGTGTTTCATTGCATTTACAACTACTAATCCTAAAACAGCAATTAAAATGATCATAATTACAAAAGTGCCAATAAGTGAGGCAACACCGGCAAGCGGACTTAATTCCTCTTTTGCCATTTGTCCTAAACTTTTTCCATTTTTTCTGACCGAAAAGAAAAGGATTGTCATATCTTGCACTGCCCCACCAACAACAGCTCCAATAAGAATCCAAATTGTGCCGGGTAGGTATCCAAATTGCGCTGCAAGTGTAGGGCCAATTAGTGGGCCAGGTCCCGCAATTGCTGCGAAATGAATGCCAAACAATACCCATTTATTTGTTGGTACAAAATCTCTATTGTTACTTAGTCTTACCGCTGGGGTTTCCCTAAATTCATCAAGAACAAAAACTTTTGTGGCAATCCATGCAGCATAAAAGCGATATGCAACCATGTAAATGCAGATTGCAGCAGTAATAAACCAAATGGCATTTATGGATTCTTCTCTTTGTAGAGCAATAAGCGCAAAAGCAAAAGCTCCAATTAATGAAATAATAATCCAACCAATTTTTTTCATAAAAGCATCACTTGTATTTTTTTAAATTATTAAAAATATATTTTACTCTTTGGAGTCTCAGGTTTTTTTGGGACATAGGAAGCTATGTTATCAATTATTTTTTGAGTTGACCATAATACTGCAATTGCATCCAAGATATCATCGTCAGCAACATCCTTACTTGAGAATTTTCTTCTAACATCATCAAAACTAAAAGATGGGTAGTAGCCGTTGATTAATTTAAGTCGCTTTTTTCTTCCCTCGATGGTTTTTTTACTATCGATTAAAACCTGCATATGGTTCATAGCCATAAAGCTTAGTTCTGGATGTATCTCAAAAAGTTTTTTATTAGAAGCTTTATCAAGGTAAATTTTACGTGCTTCTTTTATCTTATTAAAGATGTACCATGTTTGTTTTGAAATTTTTTTTCCTTCCTCGTTATAATTAATTCGACAGGCGTCGAAATAGTCTTTAGCATTTAATGTTTTAATTGCTGGAGGAGAAAAAATTGTAGATGCTCGTCGGCCTAAGATTACTCTTGCCTCTTTTTCCGCCATTCTTGTTCCCTTTTCATGAAGCTCAAGTGGGATGTCAATACCCACAACTGCAGATTTTTTAGTAAAGTCACTAATACTATCTAAGGATTCAATTAGCATGAAGTTTATGGTTTTATTATCTTGTGATTGAGCAACAAACCATCCAGATTTACATCCATCAATACCAAAAATTGTATCCATATTTGCTATAATTTAGTCTTTCGAATACCTTATACTATCTTAACTATGCTTAAAAAGAAGATATTACTTGGAGTGACTGGAAGTATTGCTGCATATAAGACTGCAGATTTAATAAGGCAACTGCGTCAAAATGATTATTTTGTCCAAGTAATTATGACAAAATCTGCTAAAGAATTTATCACCCCCTTAACGTTGCAAGCATTATCTGGAAATCCTGTACTTGAGAATATGTGGGATTCATCTGAAGGTAATGGTATGGCGCATATCAATCTGTCCAGAACTGCTGAATTAATATTAATAGCACCATCTTCAGCAAATTTCATTGCAAAACTTGCGCATGGTAATGCCGATGATTTGTTATCTAATTTGTGCCTTGCTAGGAAATGTCCACTTCTTGTGGCTCCAGCTATGAATGTAGAGATGTATGATAATCATGCCACCCAAAGAAATATAAATACTATAAAAAAGGATGGGATTTTGATTTCTGGTCCTGAAAGTGGGGAGCACGCATGTGGCGATCATGGCATGGGAAGGTTTATAAATTTTGAAACTTTGATGCTTGATGTAGAAAAATCGATGGTAAAAAATTTATTTAAAGGTAAAAATATTTTGATTTCATCAGGTGCTACTTTTGAAAAAATTGACGAGGCAAGAGTCATAACTAATCTAAGCTCAGGATTAATGGGATTAAATCTGGCTAAAGCTGCCTATAAATTTGGCGCTGAAGTTACCGTTATTAAAGGTAAGAGTAACTACAATTTCCCATCCTGCATAAAAACAATAGAAGCTGATAACCATAGTCAAATGCAGAAGTTTGTTAATGCTGAAATTGTGATGAGTGATATATATATTAGCGCAGCTGCTATCTCAGACTATAAGCCTAAACCTGTATACGGAAAAATTAAGAAAAAGTCCAAAATTACGATAGACCTATTAAAAACTGAGGATATTCTTGGAACAATAGGATTAAAGAATAAAAATACTTTTTTAGTGGGATTTGCAGCGGAATCGGAAGATCTGGAAAAAAATGCCAAGAAAAAATTAGTTGAGAAAAGATTAGATATGATTGTAGGCAACCTCATAAAAGAATCAATGGGAAAGACAAGTACAAAAGTGGCTATTATCGATAAAAGTGGGGAAATAAAATTACAAGTGGGTACTAAAACAGATTTATCTTTAATGATTCTTGAACATATATTTAAAATTTACTCGAAAGAAAAAGAAAATGAGCTTATCAATTGACTATAAAATTCTAAATCCCCTAATCAAGGAGCATCTACCAAGTTATGGTTCTGCTGGATCTGCAGGACTTGATTTAAGAGCCTGTATAGAAAAAGAGTTAGTTATTAATCCAGGTGAAACTGAGCTTATCCCTAGTGGTATTTCTATTTATATAAAAAATCCAGGCTATGCAGCTTTAATTCTTCCTCGTTCTGGACTTGGGCATAAACATGGGATTGTTCTTGGAAATCTTGTCGGCTTAATAGATTCTGACTATCAAGGAGAACTTCTAATTTCTTGCTGGAATCGTGGAGATAAGGAATTTATTATTAACCCGTTAGAGAGGATTGCACAATTAGTACTTGTTCCTGTTTATCAAGCTTCTTTTAATTTAGTAAATGATTTTGAAAGTTCTGAGAGGGGTGAAGGTGGTTTTGGGAGCACAGGAAAAACATAAAAAAGACTTGAAAAGACAGTGCTTTATATGGTTTAATAAGCGTCTTTTTCAAGAAATACTAAAGGTAATTTAAAATGACTCGAGAATGCGAAGTAACTGGTAAAAAACCTGTTGCAGGAAATAATGTATCTCATGCTAACAATAGAACTAGAAGACGTTTCCTTCCAAACCTACAGAACCGTAAATTCTGGGTTGAAAGTGAAAATCGTTGGGTTTCTATGAGAATTTCAAGTGCTGCACTAAGAACTATTGATAAACTTGGTATTGATGCAGTCATAGCAAAGATGCGATCTGAAGGTAAAAAAATCTAAGGAACTATGTGATGAGAGAGAAAATACGTTTAAATTCAACCGCAGGTACTGGGCACTTTTATACCACCACTAAAAATAAAAGAACCATGACGGAGAAATTGGAAATAATGAAATTTGACCCTAAAGCAAGAAAACACGTCTTGTATAAAGAGAATAAAATTAAATAAAATTTAATAAAATTCTATTTTTTAAAAAACCAGCTTAAGCTGGTTTTTTTTAGTCCTCAATTTATATTATCATTTTTATTAATATGAATAACTCTTTGTGGGAAAGGGATCTCAATATTCTTTTCAGTAAATTGTTTCCAAATTTCCTTATTAATATCAGATCTAAGACGATAAGTTCCCTCTTCAGCATCTAAGATGAAAAAAACAAGTTTGAGATCGATGCCACTTTCACCAAAATTCATTAAATATACAGTGGGTTCTGGATTTTCTTTTATAACTCGCTCTTGAGCATTACAACAACTAAGCATAATCTTAGTGGCCTCATCAACCGATGAGTTATAACCAATTTGGATATCAATAGCCACTCTTACTTTACGATCTGAAGATGTATGATTAACTATATTTTCAGCAATCAAAGTTTCATTCGGGATAATAACCTCTACACCATCTAACTTTCTAAGAACTGTGTAACGCGACTGAATTGAGTTTACAATTCCATAGTGCTCTCCAATTGTCAAAATATCACCAATCTGTACAGATTTATCCAATAAAATAGTAAATCCTGAAATATAATTGCTTGCAATTTTTTGCATACCAAAAGCTAGGCCAACACCAAAAGCACCACCAAACACTGAAAGAAATGTAAGGTCAAGTCCTATTGTGTCTAATGCAATAACAACAGCAATGACATAAAGTGCAATACGTAAAACTTTATTAATCATTACTCTTCCATTAAGGCTCAACTGATTAATTTTCATTAATCTATTTTCTATAAAACGGCCTAAAGTCATTGCAACAATAATTGATACAAAAATACCTATAAGTAGTTGAATTACAAGTAAAATAGAGAAATCTTTTTCTCCAAAACTGAATGTAATTGATTCGAGAGTATTTAGAATGGGTTTTAATATGCCGAACAAATATAGTGCAACAAAAATCCATAAAATAAAACTTAAAATATTTTCATAAGCGTTTAATAAAGGATTTGGTTGGAGAATATATCTTACTAAGTAAACTACCAATCTAATAAGAATTAATGCCATTGCCAATATTTGCGCGATATCTAACAAATTTGTATCTTGATACACATTTAAAATATAACTAGATATTAAGATAATAATTGAAAAGATAATTGGATTAACAATTTTGCTAAAAGCATCTCCAGCAAATTTCCAATTTCCTTTACTTGAATTAGCTATTGATGCAATCGACCATTGATGTAGGAAGAAAACTATGATTCCTGAGGTAATAATAATACCTAATTCCATCAGAGTGTTAAAAGATAATAAAAACTCAAGATTAAAATTATTTTTTAAAATTTCAAATTTATTCATATAAGTACTATAGCAAAACTAATGTTGCCAATCCTAAAAATATAAAGAAACCTCCACTATCTGTCATTGCTGTGATCAATATACTTGATCCAACAGCTGGATCTCTACCAAATTTACTTAATAAAAGCGGAATCATGACTCCCATAACAGCTGATAAAAGTAAATTCAAAATCATTGCACCTGTCATCACAAGTCCTAAATGTATATTCTCATAAAGAATAAATGCAAAGGCACCAAGGACACTTCCCCATAAAATTCCATTAAGTAATGCTACCCCAAGTTCTTTATAAATTAATCTTTGAATATTTGTTAAATTTACCTGACCAAGGGCCAGTCCTCTTACGATCATGGTAGTAGTTTGATTACCTGAATTTCCACCAATTCCCGCCACTATAGGCATTAAAGCAGCCAAAGCAACAACTTTTTCAATGGAACCCTCAAAAACACCAATAACCCTAGAAGCGACAATAGCAGTGACAAGATTAATCGCTAACCATGCCCATCTATTTTTTACTGACTTCCAAATAGATGAGAATAAATCTTCCTCCTCTCTTAAACCCACCATTGATAGTTTTTCATTTTCTGCATCTTCTTTAATAAAATCAACAACTGCATCCACTGAAAGTCTACCAATAAGCTTATTTTTTTTATCTAC
>ERZ802830.2286-NODE-2286-length-17559-cov-9.32615_pt1 | contig 17559 bp, 17 predicted proteins | sample MGYA00345654_ERZ802830 | MGnify/ENA primary metagenome ERZ802830 (study PRJEB30503, sample SAMEA104212375) | marine metagenome | biome: Westerlies Biome; feature: [SRF] surface water layer (ENVO:00010504) within the epipelagic zone...; material: water...
AAAAAGATGGTTTTAGATGTAGTACTGCTGTTGGATATTTAAATCCAATTAAAAATAGAAAAAATTTACATATAATTACTAATGCTCATGTCAAAAAAATTAATTTTCAAAATAAAATAGCAAAATCAGTTGAATATTGGCAAGATAATGAATTAAAAAAAGTAAACTCTAATAAAGAAATAATACTTTCTTCAGGAGCAATTGGCTCCCCTCAAATTTTACAAACATCAGGTATAGGAAATTCTGAAAAACTCAAAAACTTAGGAATTAATATGGTACATGAATTAAAAGGTGTGGGTGAAAATTTACAAGATCATCTTATGTTTAGACCAATTTATAAAGTTCATGGCCTAAAGTCACTAAATAAAAAAATAAATAGTTTATTTGGGAATCTTATGATTGGTTTGGAATATATTTTTAATCGTAGTGGACCAATGACTATGGGTGCTAGCCAAATGTGTATGTTTGCAAAAAGTGATCAATCCTTAGATTTACCTGATCTTCAATGGCATGTTCAGCCAATGAGTATGGACACATTAGGAGCAACTAAAAATCATGACTTCCATGCTTTTACCCCTACTGTTTCAAACATTAGACCTACTAGTAGAGGATACGTAAATATTATTGATAAAGACTCCAGAACCTACGCTAAAATAAAGATGAATTATCTTTCAACTGATCATGATCGAATGGTTGCAGCTAAAGGATTGAAACTTACAAGAAAGATCATAATGGAGTCAGAAACTTTTAAAAAATATAAACCTGAAGAATATAGACCAGGGATTGATATAGATGATAATGAAGAGCTAGTAAAAGCTGGGTCTGATTACACTCAAACTATTTTTCACCCTGTAGGCACATGTAAAATGGGTCAAGACGATATGGCAGTTGTTGATGAAAAATTAAAAATAAAAGGTATTAAAAATTTAAGAGTTATTGATGCATCAATTATGCCAAACATTACTTCAGGAAACACAAATGCACCAACAATAATGATTGCAGAAAAAGGTGCTGATATGATACTAGGAAGTTAATGTTTGCTGAATTATTTTCACCGGAGCAGTTAACAATATTAACTCAAATCATTTTAATTGATTTAGTTTTGGCCGGTGATAATGCAATTATTATTGGAATGGTTGCATCTAAGTTTCCATTAGAACAAAGAAAAAAAATTATCTTTTGGGGCATTAGTGGAGCTGTAATCTTAAGAGTTATTTTAACCTTACTAACTGCATATCTATTACAGATAACTGGATTAAGGCTTATAGGTGGATTACTCTTACTTTATATTGTCTACAAACTTTATGTAGATGTAATAAAAGGCTCTTCTCATGATGATGATGTAAAAGTTGATAATTCAAGCTTCCTAAGAGCGATTTGGACAATTTTATTAGCAGATTTTACAATGAGTTTAGACAATGTTTTGGGTGTTGCAGGTGCAGCAGGTGATCATTATAAATTATTAATTTTTGGATTGATTTTATCAATTGCTTTAATGGCTTTTGCTGCAACATTAATTTCAGATTTGATTAAAAAATATAAATGGATTGCATGGGCAGGTTTATTAGCAATTTTAATTGTTGCTATTGAATTGATTTACACAGATATTCAAATATTATTTTTATAATGTATTTAAAAAACTATAACCTTAAAAGTAAAACAGCCATAGTAACTGGTGCTGGAAAAGGACTGGGAAGAGCTTGTGCGATTGCTCTTGCTGAAGCAGGTGCAAATTTAATAATAATTAGTAGAACTAAAAAAGATCTAGATGAAGTTTCAAAAAAAATAAAAAAATTTAGATCAAAATGTAGATCGTATGTTTGTGATATTACAAATTATGATGAAATTAAAGAAATTATTAATAAACAACCTAAAATAGATATCTTAATAAATAATGCTGGAAATAATAGACCTGCTCATTTTACTAAAGTTAAAACTAAAGATATGGAATACATGGTTAAAATTAATACTATTGCTACTTTTAATCTTGCACATCTTTGCGCACTTAAAATGATAAAATCTAAAAATAGAAAAAAAATAGGTGGCTCTATTGTTAATATGTCCTCTCAAATGGGTCACGTGGGTGGACCTATAAGAAGTGTGTACAACATGAATAAGTTTGGTTTAGAAGGTCTTACTAAAGGGATGTCAATAGATCTTGCAAAATATAACATTAGAGTAAACACAGTGTGTCCTACATTTGTAGTAACTCCAATGACAAAGAAATTTTTAAAAGATAAAAAATTTAAAAAAGATATGTTAAATAATATTCCACTTGGAAGATTTGCTGAATTATCTGAAATATCTTCGGCTGCAGTTTTTCTTGCATCAGATGCAGCCTCTATGATTACTGGAACCTCGTTATTGGTAGATGGTGGATGGACAGCAAAATAATATTTAGATTATTTTTCTTAATAATCTTTTTTACTTCAACTCACCTTAATGCTATCGAATTTAAGGGCAAATTTTTACAAGGTCATTACATTGTTGGAATTACTGACCCATTGAATGAAATTATTATAGATAAAAAAAAGATAAGAGTTTCGAAAGATGGTTATTTTGTTTTTGGAATTGGAAGAGATAGAAAATTTGATGTGACAATTACTAAAATTAGTAATGGAAAAAGTCAAAAAATAATTAAGAAAGTTCTTAAACGTAAATATAATATTCAAAGAATAGATGGTTTAGAAGAAAGTAAAGTAACTCCCCCAGAGTCAGTCTATAAAAGAATAAAGGAAGAAAATAACAAAATTGGTGAAGCAAGAGCAATTAATTCTAATCTACCTTTCTTTAAAAACCAATTTATCATTCCAGTTAATGGTATCATTAGTGGTGTTTATGGTAGTCAAAGAATACTAAATGGTAAACCTAAATGGCCCCATTATGGAATAGACATTGCAGCTAAAAAAGGAACAAAAATTAAATCCTCTGCAACTGGTATTGTAACAATGGCTGAATCAGATCTATATTATACTGGTGGAACAATTATAATGGATCATGGTCATGGTATATCAACAATCTACTCTCACTTAGAAACACTAAACGTCAAGGTTGGTGATGAAATATTACAAGGAGATATTATTGGTACAGTTGGTTCGACCGGAAGATCTACAGGTCCCCACTTAGATTTTAGAGTCAATTGGTTTCAAACTAGACTTGATCCAATGTCAGTATTGACTGAATGATGGTAGCGGGAAGTGGGATCGAACCACTGACCTCGGGCTTATGAGTCCCGCGCTCTAACCAACTGAGCTACCCCGCCATTAATTCATGTTGATATATACTACTTATTTTTTTTCTTTCAAACAAGAATATCTAAAAATAGATAGGATTTAATTTCTTTCAATCAAGTTTTGATATTTTTTCTTCTGCCTTTTTAAGTAGTAGATCAAGTGATTTATTTAGTTTTAAAAGACTCAAATTGCAATTCAACTACTCCAAATTATGTTCTTTAATATCTTTAATCACATATCTCTTTCTTCCTCTAACTTGTTCAAATATTCTTGCAATATAAATTGCCATGATACCCTGAGAAAGAAGAATAATTCCTGAAAAGAATGAAATAGAAATAAGAATACCTGCTGAACCTAATGCAGTAAGATTATTTAATTTTGCATAAATTGTATGAAGAATTAGTATTAACGACACAAACATTGCAAAGAAACCAAGAATTATACTTAAATATAATGGTTTCAATGAATAGGCGGTTATTCCAGTAAGAAATTCATTAACTGGGCCTGATCCAAAAATTGAAAAATTTGACTTACCTGATGACCTCGGTTCCCTAACATAATAAACTTTAGATTGTTTATATCCAACCCAGACAGACAAACCCCTTATATAAGGTCTGAATTCTTTGAGTTCTAATATTTTATCTAAAGCTTTACGTGAAATTAATTTAAAGTCTCCGGCATTTACATGTAAAGGAATGTCAGAAAAATAATTTATTATCTTATAAGCAACAACTGTCAAAAACATTTTTACTTTAGATTCTCCTAATCGTTTAGTTCGAACAGTGTGTACTACTTCTGCTCCTTTTTCATGTTCTTTAACAAGTTCTTTTATAATTTCAGGTGGATCTTGAAGATCTGAATCTATATAAATAATTGCATCACCTTTAGAATATTTAAAACCAGCTAAAACGCAAGGACCAACACCAAAGTTTCTAGACATGTTAATAATTGTTATTGGGTATTGAGATTGTAAATTTAACAAAATTTCCTCAGATTTATCAGTTGAAAAATCATTTACAAAAATCATTTCATATTTCCAATTAGTTAAATCTGATAATGATTTTGCAGTTCTCTCAATTAATTCTTGAAGGTTTTTTTCTTCATTTTTGAATGAGAAAACTATAGAAAGTAATTTCATGTTAAATATTTAACTTATAATTATAGAAAATGCCAGATTCATATCTTTTACAAAATATTGATTTAGTAATTTTAGCAGGTGGAAAAGGTACAAGAATAAAAGAATTTTTAGGTAATCATCCTAAACCTATGATTAAATTTAATAATAAGCATTTTATTCAATATGTTTTGAATTGTAATAGTAAATTTAATTTTAAAAGAATAATAATATTATGTGGATATAGGAATAAAATTTTTTTTGAAAAATTAGATAAAAAACTAAAAAATTTAACAAAGATAATATGTATTAAAGAAGATAAGCTACTTGGAACAGGTGGTGCATTAACAAATTTGAAAAAAATGCATGTAAAAGATTTTGTTCTAATTAATGGAGATACAATCTTTAATATAAACTTAAATACACTAATTTCTAGTTTAAGTAAAAAAAAGATAGGCATAATTGCTCTTACTAAAAATAAAAAACAAAAAAGTAAAAAATTACTCAATTTAGCTCTTAGAGATAAAATATTATATTTCAAAAAAAATAGTTCAATAATGAATGGTGGTGTTTATTTTTTTAAAAAAGAAATTTTCAAATATATTAAAAATAAAAAAAGTTCTCTAGAAAATGAAATTTTACCTAAGATAATAAAATCAAAAAAAATTCAAGGTAAATTTTTTAACAATTTTTTTATAGATATTGGTTCTAAAAATTTTCTTAAAATTGCAGGTTCAAAACTTAAAAAAGAATTTTATAAACCTGCTGCATTTTTAGATAGAGATGGAGTCATAAATTATGACTACGGATATGTACATAATATTAAAAAATTTAAATTAAGAAAAGGTGTCATAAAAGGTTTGCAATATCTAATAAAAAAAAACTATTATATCTTTATAATCACCAATCAAGCAGGTATAGCAAAAAAGATTTATAAAGAAGAAGATTTTATAAAACTTCACAAAATCATTAATGAGAAATTTAAAAAATATAAAATTTTTATTGATGATGTCCAATTTTCTCCATATCATATTAAGGCTAAAATTAAGAAATACAAAAAAAATTCATCATTAAGAAAACCAGGAAATAAGATGATTGAAAATATTAAATCTAATTGGGACTTAAATTTAAATAAAAGTTTTTTAATTGGTGATAAAAAAATAGACTCGATGGCAGCAAAAAAAAGTAAAATAAAATTTTACTATTCTGATGTAGATTTTTATAGACAGGTAAAAACTATAATTAATAATTATTAATAATTTTATTTTTATTATTTTTAAAAATTTGAATTAACTCTTTTATTCCACTATCCAACGATACTTTTGCTTTAAACCCTTTTTTCTCTATTTTTGCATTACTAACAAAATAATCTCTTTTATCTGGATCTGATTTATTTTTAATAGTTGTAATTTTAAGTTTTTTATATTGTTTTTTAATTTTTTTTGCTAAATCAATTTTTGTAATATTAGCATTTGATAGACCTAAATTATATACGTTTGATTTAAGCTTATTGAAATTTCGTATTGAAAAAATTATTCCTCTTACAACATCTTTAATATGAATAAAATTTCTTCTAAACTTTGGTTCAAAAATATCTATATGATTTTTATTTACAGCTCTTTGCACAAAGTTATTTACTAATAAGTCACTTCTCATTCTATAACTTGCCCCAAAAACAGTTGCTAGTCTAAAAGAAAGAGTATTTTTTTTTTTACTGACTTCATATTCTGCATCACATTTAGTTCTTCCATATAATGATATTGGTTTTAAAGGACTATTTTCATCACAAAATTTATCTTTTTCTCCAATTCCATAACCAGAGTTTGTTGTTAAATAAATAAGTTTATTTTTTTTTGTTAAAAATTTTAAAATAAGTTTAATTGCATCAAGATTTGTAGTTATTGCATCTTTTTTGTTTTTTTCACATAATGGTGCCCCTACTAAACCAGCCAAGGGAATTATGTACTCATGATTTTTTACACACTTTTTAATCAGACTACTTTTTCTGGCATCATCATTAATGAATTTAAAATTTTTATTAATATATAAATGATCTAATGAGCCATTATCATATTTCAATAAATCTATGACAGTTACTTTGTGGCCTAGATTAATCAAATCTGTTGATAACATTGATCCTATATATCCAGCACCACCAGTAATTAATATTTTTTTCATATTTAATTTCACCCTAAGAAAGAAATGAAAATTTATTCAAAATTTCTGTTATTGTTTTAATTTTTGTTTTAGATAAATCGGGATAATTACCAATATAATATCCAAAAAAATGAACATGTTCAACATTTTTAAAATTAGAAAAATTTTTAATTCTAATATGTTTTTTGATATAAGGTTGTCGTAATTGGTTTCCACCTCCTGCATTACCTCTTCTAAATTCAATATTATTTTTAAGTAAATATTTTTCAAATTTATCCCTTATTTTAATATTTTTAGTATTAAGAATTAGTGGAAAAGCATAATTAGAAGAACCTTTAAGATCAAAATTTATGAAATATTTTTTTGAGTCTAAATTCTTTAAAAAATAAATAAAATTTTTTGTTCTTTTTTTATTATTTAAATCTAATTTTTTTAATTGGTTAATTCCAATAACAGCTCCTATTTCTGTATTTCTAAAATTAAGAGTTGGATATAAAAATATAAATTTTGGAGATAAATTTTTGTATTTTTTTATCATTTTTTTTTCAAAAATTTTATTTTTAGACTCTCTTATCATACCGTGTGATCTCAGAATTTTTGAAATTTCATAGATCTTTTTATTATTAGTGCATATCATGCCACCTTCAATTGTAGTCATGTGATGAGCATAATAAAAAGAAAAATTTGAAATCAAACCAAAAGTACCCAATTTTCTTCTATTATGTTTGGCACCATGGCTTTCACAAACATCCTCAATTAAGTGAATTTTTTTTCTTTTAAGTTCTTTTAAAAAAGAGTCACTAAATCCATTAAAACCTTGTGCATGTGTAATAAAAACTCCCAAAGTTCTTTTATTTATCTTTTTTAAAACTTCATTTTGATTCATTGAGAGATTAGACAAATTTATATCTACAAAAACTGGTTTAAAACCATTCATTATAACTGAGTTAACATCTGAAACCCAAGTAAGTGATGGAATAATAATTTCATTTTTAGATTTATTTTTATTTATAATTTGTAAAATCTTAATTGTAATGTAATTAGCAGATGATCCAGAATTTACGAACGTAGAATATTTTACTCCCAACCATTTTGACCATAATTTTTCAAATCTTTCTACTTCTCTAGACTGAGTTAAAATTATATTTTTTTGATTTAATAATTTTTTTACTGCCAACAAATCACTTGTAGTAAAATTATTATGCATTAATGAATGTTTAAAACTCATTTATCTTTTTAAATCCTTAAATAAAATTTCAGTCCCTCTATTAGAAAATTTAAATGGGACGTGAATTAGTTTGTTATTCTTTTTTAAAAATCTTTTCTTTAATTCATTTTTCATATAAAATAAAAAAAAACCTCCTCCTCCTGCACCAAGTAATTTACCACCTAAGGCACCATTTTTCATAACATATTCATACATTTCATCTATCTTTTTACTTGATATACTTGAACTTAGTTTTTTTTTTGTTACCCAAGCTGAATGTAATAATTTACCAAAATCATCTATATTTTTTCCCTTTAATATTTTTTCACCTTCATCAACATGTTGAAGCATCATGTCAATATATTTTTTATTTACTGTAGTTAATTTTCCAGAGTATTTTTTTGCTATATCATGAGCTACTCTTTTCTTTCCTGTATAAATTAATAAAAGATTATTTTCTAATCGATTAATATTTTTTTCATTTCTTTTAGAAATTAACCTAAATTTATTCCCATTATTAAAAATAATCTTATTAAATCCTCCCACTGCAGTAGCTAATTGATCTTGTGATCCTACTATTTCTCTCATAATTTTTTGTTCAAAATAAATAGCTTTTTTTGCAATTTCATAACTTGATGTTTTTTTGTTTAATAAACTATATAAACTATTGATTAAACCTACTGTAAATGCTGAACTTGATCCCATTCCACTAGCAGCTGGTAAGTCACCATCATAATGTATTTCTAAGCCTTCTTTGATTTTTAAATAATTCAGTAAATTTTTAACTGTAGGGTGTTTTATGTTTTTAATATTCTGAACATTTTCTATTTTAGACCAAACAACTCTATATTTATGATCAAAAAATTTTGGTAAAAATCTACAAGTTATATAAATATGCTTATTGATAGTCGATGAAAGTACTGATCCTGAATATTTATTGTACCATGATGGATAATCACTCCCACCACCAAAAAAAGATATTCTGTAAGGTGTTTTGGAAATGATCATATTTATTTAGACCTTTTAATAATAGAAATAGCTTTTTTTATTATCTGGAATTGATCAGGGGGTAAGTTATCAACTTTTTTATGATGCCCTGCGGTCCTATCATCTAATCCTAAAACTGAAACATTCTTATTTGTTTTTTCTATAATTTGATGAGCTAATGTTCTTAATATCCCATCATTATAATCATTATCTGTCATTAAAACACCTGATTTACTTTTTTTAATTGCTGTGATCCATCTTTTTTCAAGTGTAAAAGGTTTTAAATTAACAAGATGTATAATTCCTACTTTTAAACCTCTCTTTTCTAAAATATTTTTAGCTTTTTCAGCCTCAAATCTAGTTACTGATATTGGCATTAATATTAAATCCTTTTTTCCTTTTATTTCATTTTTAAATTCTTTGGTATTTGAATAACTTTGTCGATGTTCTGAAATATAAAAAACATCTTTTGACTTAGTAAATTTTTTATACACATTTATATATTCTTTATTAGTCATTGGTGAAAAAATTTTAATACCTGGCATCTTATAAATTACTGATAAGTGAGCAGATCCAGCAACTGGTCCTATTGATCCTTCTGATGCTATTCCTCTTATAATCATGGGACAGGGAATTTTCCAAATTGCATTTGATTTGCATGCATAATTAACAATAAAGATGCAATTAAACCAATTATAACCTTGGTAACGAATTATATAAATTGGCTTTCTTCCCATTAAAGCTGAACCTGTAACGATACCTCCTCCTGCCACATCAGCCATGGGAAGTTCAATAACACCATCTTTTTCATATAACTTTGGCAAAGTTCCAGCTACCCACCCTACTCCAGTTAGATTTTGACCAAACACTTGGCTTTTATTCTTTTTTAAGTGTTTGTAAGTAATCTCTTTAATTGTTTCTCTTAATTCTTTGCCCATAATAGTCTAATTTTCTTTTTAGTCTGAACATCTATTGTTTCAGCTTTACTTCCTAATTGTTTTTTTTGTTGTAAATATCTATCAAAAACTTTTTCTTGGTCTTTACCTGCTCCAGCATGCCAAAAAATTCTATTAGTATGTATGTTCACTAACATTGGTTTCTTAAATAAATTTTTATTTATGCTTTGAAGTATATTTTTGGGTTCATCTTTAATATCATGAGCTTCAATCTTAAATGCTTTTGCTAATTCTTTTGCATTCCAATCTCTTCTCTCTTCTTTTTTAGTTAAAACAGCATAATTGTTATCATCAACTACAAATAAGATAGGAAGTTTCTTTTTTGATACCCAGCTTAAAGATGCTAAAACATAATCTTCTTCTAAAGCTGCATCACCAATAAATATTACCGTTGGTTTGTTCGAAGAAAAACAAGCACCAGTGCCAATACATGCGTTACTTCCCATAAACCCATCATGGCCATACATATTAATTTGAGTAGAATGAATTGATAAAGAGCCACCCATACCATAAGTACATCCATCTTTTTTTCCTTTGAGCTCCTTTATCAGTTTAATAATATTGCCACCAAAAGATAGAAAGATTGAATGTCCTCGATGTTGACCAAAAATTAGTGGTTTTATTTTTTTTTGTTGAGCAATTTGTGCAATTGTAGCAGGTGCATACTCTTGACCAGCAGAAAGATAGACTGGAAAATTAATTTCTTTTCCTGAAACTCTTTTAAAGACCTCATTTTCAAAATGTCTACATATCGATGCTTTTTTAAAAACATCTAGTAGAAAATTTTTTTTATTATAATTAATCACCTAATAATTTTCTTTTAAGTTTGATCTTAGTGGTCTCTTTTAAATTATTTACAGCATTCATTCCAAATTTATTTTCTAATAATTTTAAATATTTTGGATTTGTATGATATTTATGCCAAGCTTTGTCCCTAAAAGCTAAAATTTCTGACGCAGATAAGTTAGAGGATGGTAAGTTTTGTGTATCATAAGAATGTTGACTGTATCCGGAATAAGTTTTTGGTAATAAAATATTATTTTTTTTTGACTCTAAATATAATGGACTACCTGGGTAAGCCATCGCACTATAAAAATTAACCATCTCCGTATTTGACTCTTCTGCAAAATTATAAGTAAATTCTAAACTTTCTTTAGTTTCTTCAGGTAGACCAAAAATATAGTTAGCAGCTACATTTATTCCAGAGTCTCTAATTGAGTTGATAATATCTATAATTTTAACATTTTTGAAAGCATCTTTATGAACTTCCTTTCTTATCACTGAACTTGGATTTTCAATTCCTAGCCCCAGCCAATTTACGCCAGCCTTTTTAAGTTTATCTAAATATATAGGTTTGCAAGTATCAATTCTGGAATAAGCCCAGATATTAAAGTTATATTTTCTTTCTATTATCATATCGCAAATCTTTATGAAATGATTTGGATTTAAGACAAATAATTCATCAGCAATTTTTATATTTTTAATTCCCTGTTCTGCAAAATAATCAAATTGTTTTATGATGAATTCTGGATTCCACCATCTAAAAATATTTGAATCTTGTGATGAAATATTTTCTGAAGAATCTGTTCTATTGATAATATTAATCATACAAAATGAACATGTGTATGGACATCCTAGACTAGTATATAAAGCTGCAAATGGTTGTTTCTCAGAGTCGTTAGACCATGAGTGCCAGCCTGCCGTTCTATAATTTTTAAGTGGAGGAAGTAAATCCCATGCTATACCAGGTAAATCAACTTCTAATAATTTTTTTGGTACAATAATTTCAGACTCATTAATAATAACTTGTTTATCATCATTTCTAAAACCAATACCCTTTACTTTTTTTAAGTATTTTTCATCATTTAAATTTTCAACATTCAATAAATTAGAAATGGAATAAACTCCTTCATTTAAAGCTATAATGTCAATTGATTTTTCTGTTAAAAGAGTTTCTCTCGGTAAAGCAGAGACGTGACCTCCCACAAAAAGAACTTTGATTTCAGGGTCTAATCTTTTTAGTTCTTCAGAAGTAGCTACTGCCCCCTCCATGTTTTGAGATGAAGCTGATGGTTGTTGACCATAAACAACAAAACAAGCAATTCGAGGTTTAAATTCTTTTATCTTTTTTGCACTAGAAATATAATCAAGTTTTTCAACTTCACAGTCTAAAATTTTAACATCATGATTTTTGTTTTTGCAATGATTAGCTAACATTCCTGCCCAAATTGGAGGTTCTATTGCTGAGTGTTCGTTGCTTAATCCTTGGTAAATTTTTTTTGAAGCGTTAGGATGAATGAATAAAATATCTAGTGACATAAATTATCTTTAATCTAATAATCTTTGTGAGCATCATATATTATTTGTTTATTGTCAGTTAATACTTCAACAAATAAAGGTTTTTTCATATTATTTATTTTCTTTAAATTATTATCAAGGTTTTTAGAGTTAGATATAAGATAATGTTCCATATCAAAAGCATTGGCAATTTTTTTTAAATTTAAAGTTCCATCACCAGTATCTGCAGGATTATCTACCCTTCTACCCTTAAAAATAGTATCAGCCCAATTATGCATAGAAACATAACCTCCATTATTTATTACAAATAATTTTATATTGAATTTATTGTGAGAAATAGTCTTTAGTTCTTGAATATTCAATTCCAAAGACCCATCACCCGTTACTGCTAAAATTGTAGAATTAGGTTCAGCTACTGCCGCACCAATAGCTAATGGAATTGTCAATCCCATAGCTGCATTAGTATATGAGGCAACTTCTTTTTGTTTTTTATGAAAGTTCCATACTTGTCCGCCAATATAATAATTTGAACCAGCATCAGTTATAAGTATATTTTTCTTTGATGATATTTTTCCAAGTCTATCCATAAAAAAGTACAGATCCATAAACTTGCCCTTTTTATTATTTACAGGATCTTTTATTTTAATTGGATTTTCTTTTTTATAATTTTCACAAAGATTATTCCAATAATCAAATTTTTTGGGTCTTTTTTTATTAAAAAACTTTAGAAATAAAGGTAAAAAATCTTTTAAATCATAATTTAAAGGATAGTCTATTTTTTGACCTTTTTTGTTTAGTTCATCTTTTTCTATATCTACTGATACTACTTTAGCTTTTGATAATGCTTTAAATTCATGTCCCACAAATTGAGGTGCAAATCTACAACCAAATGAAATAGCTAAGTCTGCCTTATTCATTATTTTTTTGCTATATTTTGTACCTTTAATTCCTGAAATACCATAAATAAACTTTTCATCATGTGAAACTAAATCATTCGTAAATCTTGTAAAAATTACTGGAATCTTTAGTACATCTATAATTTTTTTTATTTCTGAGATCCTTCCACTTTGTTTTACACCATGACCAACTATTAAAATTGGGTGATTTGATTTTTGAACTAATCTAAATATTTTATTTAAGTCCTTTGCAATTTTACTTCTAAAATTTACTCCATTCTTTTTTTTTGGTTTAAAACTTTTTAATTTTTTTTCATTTATTTCTGTTTTCTGAACATTAAGAGGAATATCGATCCATACGGGACCCTTTCTTCCAGAAGCTGCAAAATAGAAAGCTTTTTCAAGTATATATTTCACATCTTTTGGATCTTTAATTATTTCTGCATACTTGGTTAAAGGTTTTACTATTGGAATAATATTAATTTCTGCTGTTCCAAAAGATCTAATTTTATCTGAATGAGTACTATGTGTAGTTTGTTTATAATCAACTTGGCCAGATAAAATTACAATAGGTGAAGAATCTACATAAGCTTCTGCTAAACCCGGTAATGCATTAGTTGCACCTGGGCCTGCTGTTACACAAGCAACACCAACTTTGTTCTTTAATCTTGCATATGCACTGGCCATGCTAGGTGCGGTAGCTTCATTTCTAGTAGCGTAATATTTAATGCCAGCTATTTTAACAGCATCATTAAGATACATTGCTCCGTAACCAGTTAACATAAAAATATCATTGATTTTTTTTTCTTTTAAAAATTTGACTATAAAATCAACGACTCGCATAATTATAAATTCTTTGAAAGTTCATAGTGATATTTATTAATCTTTTCTCTTAGCAGAATATTCTCTTTTTCCAATAATTAAATCACATATACCCAAAAGCCAGATTTGATGAGTATTTTCAATAAAGTTATATGCTTTGCTATTTACCCAAAGATTTAAATTGCCAATTTTTGAAAGAGGATTATTTTTAGAATGACCTGTAAAAGAAATTACTTTTATTTTCTTTTTTTTTGCAGCTTTGCATGCATTGATCATATTTTTTGAACGTCCACTTGATGAGATTAAAACTACAATATCTTTTCGATCGGCATAAAAATCTATAGCTTTTTCAATCCACCTGTCATATCCATAATCATTTGAAAAACATGTTATTAAATCAGACTCATTATAATTAACTGTTCGAATTCTAGCATTTTTTGTCAAATCTACACTTACATGACTTGCTATAGCAGAACTGCCACCATTTCCAAATATCAATATTTTACCTTTTTTTCTTGATGTAGATATAAAGTAATCTTTGACTAAATATAATTTTTTTAAACTTTGAGTATCGGGCTCAATTGTTTTAGACAAATCACTAAAGTATTTTTCTAAAAAATTATTTCTTTTTTTAGTTTTCTTCATAATTTGTATTTAAACATCTATACTTATTAATTACCAACTTTAACAATTTGTATTATAATATAATTTCAGTGAAAAATATAAAAATTATAAGCAATATTAGTATATTCGTCTTTTTAATTCTTTCTTCTATTTTTATAACTTACACCTATCATTTTGATCATTATGCCCTTGGAAATGCTCTAATACAGAATAATGACGGAATATATTCTGATAAAACTAATCTATTCTTTATTATTAATAACAACTCACCTTCGTTTCTATTTACTATAATAAGTTTTTTAGTAAATAAGGGTTTTTCAATTAATTTCATTAATACATCTTTAACATTTGTTCCAACCTTATTAAATTTATCAGGCATTTATCTAATTTCTAGGTTCATTACTTCTTCGACCTCTCTTAGTATTTTAATTGCATTAACCGCAATTGTTTTAAGAAAAAATTTTGGGGATATTGATTACCCAACATTGATTTTTACAGAGCATACAAATGGACTAATTGCATACGCTTTAAGTACATTCATTCTAGGATTATTAACTATTAGAAACCTCTCATTTGCAATTATATTTTGCCTGCTTTTACTGTCAATCCATCTGGTTATTGGAATTTGGATGATGGGTTTAATTTTTTTTACTTATTTTTTCACAGTCAAAAAGAAAAATGTTAAGAAAATTTTACTCATAATTCCTTTGATGATGATAATTGGCCTGTTTTATTTTAATCTAAGTTTAAATTATGATGAAATTCCTTTCGAATTTAGTCAAAAGGATTACAACGACTATTTCTATTACATAGAAGCTCATCGAAATAATATGGGTGATTTAAGGAATATGTATTTTGATTATGTTTTAAAGTCCTTAGTTTTACTAATTTTAATATTTTTTTATTTAAAAGATAATCCTTCAAATTTAATAAATAATAACAACATTTTTTTTAAAACATTATCTTTATCAATAATTTTTTCTGGCATTGTTTATTTTTTATACAAACTTTTCCCTCAAATTTTTCCTGAAATAGCAGTAAGAACAATCCCTCAAAGATTTTTTTTAATTCATTCAGTTATTGGTTACCCAATAATAATATCAATAATTTATATCTTTTTTAAAAAATTCCTTATCTATAAAAAATTTAATAATGATTATTCATTACAAGTAATAGTAATTATATTGATCTTGCATCTTTTTCAACAACATGAAAGCTTAAAATTAAGGTTTCAAAACATTAAAGTTATAAAAGAAAACAAGATAACTGAAAAATTATTTTGGCAGAAGTTTAATAGTTTAGAACCTGACGGTTATATTCTTACAAGTAATTATCTTTGTAATAAAACTATCATATACAGTAAATCACCTATATTATTTTGTTTTGAGGGTTTAGACTATATCCCTTATTTACCAAAACTAGTTTCTCAATCACAAGAATTAACAAAAGAAATTCTTGGAATTTCATTTTCAGATGTAAAATATAGAAATCTTGGAGGTATTAGTGAATTTGAAGTTCAAGAAGCTTATGAAAGTAAAGAAATAACTGAATGGAAAGTTATTAAAGAAAAATTCAAAGTAAATACTTTGATTGTTCCTAAGGAATGGAATTTAAGATTAGATAATTTAATATTAGATAATAAATATAAAGTTTATAAAATAGATTAGAATAAAATGCTTCATATAATTAGAACTCTAATAGAACCAATAATTAGTAAAAATTTATTGATATTAAATTTAATTTCTAGAATAAGATATTATATTGGTTATCCACGATATTTATTTTCATTAAAATTTAATAAAGAATACATTGGAGGATATTTGCTTTCTGACCAAGAAGCGGGTAGAAATAGACAGAAAATCATAAAACAAGTAATAAGAAAGATAGATAAAGATTTTGTTAGAGTTTTAGAAATAGGGGTTTACTGTGGTCAGACTACTTTAAACATCTCTAAAGAATTAAAGAAAAATAACAAAGATTTTCAAATTACTTGTTTGGATATTTGGGATGAGTTCGAAAATACAACAGCTACAAATAGCTTTACACATAATAAGCTAGTTGAAGTGCTTAAAAACTCCTCAGTTTATAATCTTTTTATACATAATCTAAAAGCAAATAGTATTTTAAATAAATGTAAAATAATAAAGAAGAAATCTAATGATTATTTAAGAGAGTCTAACGAAAAGTACGATTTAATAATTGTTGATGGCTCACATTTATATAATGAAGTTATGGAGGATTTAGGAAACTCTAAAAGAATTGTTAATGATAAAGGTTTTATTATAGGTGACGACTATGAAGTCAAATACTCAAAATTAACAAACATCAATATAGCAGAATTGTGTAAAAAAAGGTTAGATGTTTTTTATGACAAACATACTAAAATTAGATTTCATCCTGGTGTAACATTAGCTGTATATAATTCATTTGGAGATTTAGATGAAATTAATGGTCTCTTTTGTGTACAAAAAAGCAATAATCGTTATACAGATTTTTCAGTAAGTCTTTAATAATCTTTAAAAAATAATTAATCCAAACAAAATTAATCCAGTTGAAGCAGCTGCAGAAAAATACATTTTTCTTCTAGTTTCATTTTTTTGATTTTTTTTAACTCTATTTAATAAAACATTGATGTTTGTGCTTTTAACTGAGGTAAGAGTGGTGTCTTTAACTAAATATTTAGTTAGTAATTTCTCTTTTATGCCTGAAATCCCATTTCTCATAATTCAATTAAACCACGAATTCATTTTTTTTGCAAATTCCCCTTACAAAGAAAGATAAATTCCTAAAACACCCAGTCCTAAAATTAATGAGGAAAGGATATATAAATTTTTTTTAAACTCCTTACTTTCAGTCTCTTGAAGCTTAGATTTAAGGACATTTATATCAACTCGACCAGAAGTAATTCTAGGTTTTAAAGGCTTTTCAGAAACACCAACATCATTTGGGGTCTCGACATTTGAATTGTTATCCGCAAAGCCTTTATTTTCCATATTTTAATTTAATCACAATTTATAAATTCGAACAATAAAACCAAAGTTCAAACTGGGTCACTATTTGATTGACATATGTCCATTCTGGGTTTCAAATCTTAATTTTACAATTATGAGTTTACAACAAGTAGATTTTTCAAAAGTTCTAAACGACGAACAGGTCTATGATCATATGATGGCTAACTATGATCAATTAGGAAAAGATTGGATCAATCATCAATGGAGATGGATGAATGCAGTTTATCAAGCTTTCAAGGATCATTATAAATATA